>Ga0180217_1000200_pt1 | contig 117956 bp, 52 predicted proteins | sample eDN3rd37CBELigOP_FD_128521 | JGI IMG/M metagenome (GOLD analysis project Ga0180217, IMG submission 128521) | Enriched Organic Plus compost microbial communities from Emeryville, California, USA - eDNA 3rd pass 37_C BE-Lig OP (version 2) (version 2) ... | reverse complement strand
TGTTGCTGTTGCTGTTGCTGTTGCTGTTGCTGTTGCTGTTGCTGTTGCTGTTGCTGTTGCTGTTGCTGTTGCTGTTGCTGTTGCTGTTGCTGTTGCTGTTGCTGTTGCTGTTGCTGTTGCTGCTGCGGCTGCGGCTGTGGCTCTGCTTGGTGATGCTGCTGTTGTTGTGTTGTCGTAGTAGACTTCCCTGCAGTCGCAGATTGCATACGCCCAAACTCGTTGCCATGGTCTGAGTACCTTGCGCGTTCCGGTAGTTCATAGGTGTGTACCGGCTGATCTAACGGTTCAATAGATGTAGCCGTGAGCTCATCATACGGTTGAGCCTGGGGCGCACCCAGGCGATGCAATACACAAGTGGAATCATTTAACGAGACTGATCGCGGCAGCTGCTCAGGAGTGTGGAGCTGAGCATTGGTAGCGGAGTCACACGGAGCTTTCCAACCGTCTGCGAATTGCGGTCCAGCACTTGGCATCTGCTGAGCAGAGCTAGCCAAGGGTGAAAATGCGGTAGATGGCGTAATTTCTGCTGGAGCGGTTGGTAGAGCTGGTGTCTGTTGCGAGGGATTGCTCGAGAGCGATCGGTGCGTTCGCACTGTGTACCAGTCTTGCTTGTCCCGTTCGCTCTCTTGTGTCTGCTGATTCATGGATTCTGAAGAGATATGAGGCGAATCGCTTGGATTCGTTCCTGTTTGCTGTGGTACTGCGGGAGAACCAGCGATGTGGGGCGTGTAAGAAGGGCCTGCCCGGCCTGAATGGGTTGATGCTATAGAATCACCTGCCAGAGAGACCGCGTCATTGGTACTGATAGGATGATGCTGACTCTGTGCGGTGGATGGAAATGGCTGCTGCTGCTGCTGCTGCGATTGCGGCTGCGGATGTGCTTGTGCTGGGTCTTGCTGTTGCTGCAGCTCGCGATATGACATGCGTATTCAGCCCGCTCTATCTCAACGACGAGTTAGAGACTTGATTCTAAGTTTGGGCAACAAAGTTCGGAAGAAAACGCTTAAGTTCAAGGCGGAGAAGGGGGAGAAGGAGGAGGAGGAGTAGCCAAAGCTGAGGTGGTTCAATACTGGGAATAACGTTGAGGTACGTCTCGTAGTTATTCAGTGTAGTGCTCGTTCGTTGACGTGATGGTAGGGGTGTGATGACGCGATATTGATTTCGTCCGAGAGACTGGCTACTGTGGTGTAGACTGACTGATTGGACGATGAACGGTGTTAGGACAAGAAAGATTGTGGACAGGGTGCGCCGTGACTTCAACTACAATCTCCAGATACTTGACTGACGTCACTCTATCTATCGAGTGTTGCGCACAATCGCAAATGACCAGCGTTTTACCAAAGCAGAATTAGCAATATAAGCTCAGTAATATCAGCGGGTTGATTGACAGCCAACAAGCAATCCTCGCGGTGATTTAATCGGCTGGTTGAACGAAGCAATCAGGCCGAGTGTTGCTGTGGCTGCTACAATGCTGGATGAGCAGGATACCTATTGATATGAATTATGCTGCTCGGGAGGAAGCAATGAGGGAGATAGGGGGATAGTACGAAACGTTCGCCCCCTTGGATCAGGCCGAACGAATCCAACAAAAACAGAAATACTGCCAAATAAGACGACTTCGAAGATAAAGTCGCCCGTCCTGAAGCAGTGCTGAAGGATGCAGACTCCGGGGACGAAAGCCGCGTCGGGAGGAGTCAGCGAGGATAGAATGACTCACAACCCTAGAGTGGTGGTGCTAGTGGTGGTCAAGTGATTGTGCCGAGATGAGCGTCAGGCGATACATAAGTCAGCACGAAGTTCAGATACACATTCAGGCAGCTAGAACTGCAGGCAATACTAAAACATGCTGACACACACAGCCGACCCACTATCGATCCTCAGCATAGTCCTGACATGGCAAGGCTCCCTGTACCGCTGGTGGCTCTCACGGCCGAGCAAACCAACTCCCAAATTCATCCCTCCCTCAAGTTACGTCACTGCCCCCAAGACCATCCAAGGCTCGCCGAAAACACGCGCCATCGCGTCGGGTCGGACACCGCAACCCGCACCTCCAGAACTTGGCCTACCTAACGTCTCTTAACGCCCCGGCTGTGGTGTTGCACGGTTAGACACGGCTTGACGTCAAACGTCGCTTGAGATAAGCATGATGCGCTGGGTTCTAACAGCTACATAAGGCATACTCCGAACGGTCCGCTCACTGTGTCCAAAGCGCGCTCGTATGTAACGAGCGACGTCATCGAGCCGAGCTCATAAGACGGGCCGAGGGCGAGTTTTCGCGTAGATAAAGGCACGTGTCGCCGTCACCGTAGCAGACGTGGCTTACCCCGAGTGATCCATTTCCACTCGCACGCGAGATAAGCGCGAGGACTGCGGGCACAGCCCGAAGCCGCAGTGTGAAATGTAACCAGGGATTTCAAAAGTTAGGGTTCAGGCAAGATCATTCTAGTCCGATTTTGCGACGTGTGGAGCTAATGCGCGTGGCTGTAGCAGATCAGTTTGAATACTCTGCGCGGGGCAGGATCGAATAGACTCGGTAGGAGCGGAATGCCATATGCGGATCCCCGGTGATGATGCACCCAAAAAATGCGCGCAGATGCACCAAAATCTGTCAGCTGAGCAGAGTTGTGGTACTTCGGCGGGGGATCAGGTCGCGCTCAGCGTGAGAAAGACCAAATCAGGTCAATGGGTCGTAGTCCGAGCTCGTTCGGCCAAACAAGTCGTGACATGATTCATTCACGGTGTGTCATTTCGTGAATGAGTCTTTGGGTTTTAAGTGCGTTAGATTAAAAGTTTCATCACCGGTATCGGTATAGTTTGGGTATAGTTTGATATATCTAGCATTGCATTGGATGCGCTCTCACATATATAATGTAAATTCACACTTATCTTTTTCACGCCATCTCTCATCCTCCCATTCTCAGCCTCTATTCCCCCTCTTTCACTAACGAATTTTTTGCACAAAAATCTTCCAGGTGGCCGCGGCCGCCGGGCCATCGCGCGTGCGGCTTGTGCCGCCAGTCGTCGGTCGCTCGCTCGCTCGCTCGCCGGGTCCTCGGCCGTACGCCGCGTTCCGGTACGTGCGCCTGGATCCGGGCCAGGACGGATAGAATCAAGTCATCCGCTTTGAGACATTCGTATCATATTGTATTCCTCGCCAGGAAGCACGTGTGCAGCTATATTCACACACCACAGCGCTTAAGAAGCCCTCAAAAGCGCGAGATTACAGGCCAGATCGCGCCCACCTGCACTGGAAAACCCAGATTGCCTTACCATCGACCAAAGAGTCGTTGAGAGAGGCCAGGTGTTTCTAGCGGGACCAGCCAGAGGTGGTGCGTGGAACAGGACGGCACTCGCTAGTCTTTGTTGATTTAATCGTGCTGAGCGACTTTGGACGCCCCAGGCCCTCCATCAGCTTCGATTCGGCGTCACCAAAAGAACAGTAAGGATCGTTATATATCCAGCTTGCTGAGTCATCATTCAGTGAGGGTAGGAGGGTGCTCAAGCTCAGGACATATTGCAGTGAGAAGTTACCGGCTGCTCCTCGTGTGCAGAAGCTGACATTCTCAGACGAAAGAATCCGTTCTCGTCGAACAAGCAGGAGAAAAGAAACTCGATCTCACACTTGGACTCACAATGCATCACGGTAGCGGCGGCAGCTCAACGTCGGAGATGCTCCGAAAACGGCAGCAAGATGCACGCGCCAAGGCATGCATTGATTTCACATTACGCCTCTTGAAGTTACTTTATTTCCCTGCTTTGTTTGCGCTCCTACTGCACGTTGCAAGGCAGTTCACCCCCCATCAGTACCAGGTGGGTGATGTCGTCACAGTTTGGATCAACCGAGTGGGGCCCTATAACAACCCCCAGGAGACATATGAATACTTTTCCCTGCCTTTCTGCAGGCCTTCAGGTGTAAAGCTCGCAAAGACAAGGGACGACTCTTTAGCCATCGCGTTGGGCGGCGATAAGGTTACCGACTCCGGAATGAACCTTTACTTCAAGCGTGAACTGCCAGTCACCCAGCTCTGTGCCGTCACACCTAATGCAAAGCAAGTGAAACGTCTAAAGCGTGCTGTGGAAAACAACTACTGGTATCAGATGTACATAGATGAATTGCCTCTCTGGGGTTTGATCGGAGAGAAACGAGGCAACAACGACGAGTACTACGTCTTTGCTCACAAAGAGTTCTCAATCGGCTACAACGGCGACCACATTGTCGAAGTGAACCTGACCGCATCCAATCCAGTCCCCATCAAGCAGGACCAGCGCATTCCTTTCACCTACTCAGCCAAGTGGGTGTCTTCTACGCGGACTTTCTCGCGACGCTTCGATCGATACCTCGACTTCAACTTCTTCGAGCATCGAGTGCACCGATACTCCCTGTTGTACAGCATTATGTTAGTGCTCATTCTATGTTGCATTGTTGGTATTGTGCTGAGTCGCACGCTGAAGCACGACATCGAGCGCTTAGCGCAGCAGTTCCGAGCCATGACACCTGGACTAGCGCAGGTTAGCACCTCGCATAGTTTTTCTGGCCGCCGTCATGGAGCATCCAGTGTCCTCGATGATGAAGATCCTGATTCATCATCCGTAAGCGATCTCGACCTTGATCTGCACCTTGCAGATCTGGCCCCAGATGACGTGCTACGTGATCGAGGTTGGCGCATGCTCCATAATGACGTGTTCCGGTCTCCACCTCGTCTCGCTCTCTTCGCAGCAGCTCTCGGTCTGGGTGCGCAGCTACTCACACTCGCAGCGGGAGTGCTCTTCACGATGTATATCAAAGGAACTACCTACGGTAAACGAGGTGGTTTGCCCCAGCTACTCTTGTGGGGATACTTCGCGACAACCGTAGTTGCTGGATACGTCTCGGGAAGCGTATACAAGGTTCTGGCCGAACGCCAAAAGTTCTCTGGTTTCAAACGCACCATGGCATACGTTAGTTTGTTCGTCCCATCGCTCTGGATCTGCTACCAGCTGGGCAACATGATAATGACGTGGTGGCATGGAGCGACTGCAATTGTGAACATGGCGGAAGCGCTCCATTTGCTTTCATTGTTTGTGTTTGTGCAAATCCCCTTAGTCGTAATTGGCACAATTATTGCTCGATTGCTCCACAGCACGGATAATGAATCACGAGCACGCTCAAGGAACGTGATGATTCGAAGACCCATTGCAGTCGGGCCGTTTTATTCCTCCCCATGGTTTATCGCTCTCGTTGCAGGTGCGCTTCCCTTCGTGGCTGTCTTCATTGAGACTCATTTCGTGTTCTCATCTTTCTGGAACCACAAGTTCTACTACGTATACGGTATCCTCATCTCTGTCTTTGTCATCCTGCTCCTGATCACCGCATGCGTCTCGATTGTTGCGACATACCTCTTGCTGAACTGGGAAGACTGGAGATGGCACTGGGTCGCCTTTGGATCAGGTGCAAGCCTTGGTCTCTATGTCTTTATGTTCTCTGTGTACTATTACTGCTTCTACACCCGCATGTCGGGTGCGCTGCAAGCTTCTATTTATTTCGGCTCCACACTCCTGATCTCTGCAGCACTTGCTGCTTTGAATGGCGCCGTCTCGTATTTCGCCGCGGACGCATTTGTCAGGAGGATTTACAAGAGCAGGCATGTGGATGGTTAAACACGTTCACTGCGCAGTCACACTTCAATACATGCTATAGTATCACTTTAGACACGAAAAGAGGCGTATCTACTATATTATATGATGATGTTCTTAGAAAAGGATCGAAGCTACAGCCAGATGCTGCATTACTCGCCGAGCTCGACGCGCTTCGTGTTGAATCCATCGCCCTCCTGACCTTGGTCCTCAGCAGATGAGGTCGCTGACGACGACAAAGCAGCTTGGTCGTGAGAACGCTTGCCACCCAACCTAAGTGGGTTGTGAATAAATCGCTCAGTTTGCTTAGCAAAGTCACCTGAATGAAGGACCTCACGAATCAGCATTGTCGCATAACTTGACGAGGGAAGCGAGAACTCAAGCTTGAGGTTGAGCTTGGGGTTCGAATCCTTCTCTTCTGAATCGTTCTCAGTCGAGAACGACCACTGGAAGTCTGAAGGCTTGACAACCAGGCGACGGTATGCGCCAGGTAGGTTGAAGTCGCGAATATCTGTGGGGGAGAATACACGAGCAGTATCGGCGAGACCATCACGCTCTAGGATCGCACGAATCACATCTCCCGCAGCATTGCTCGGCAGCATGGTTCGGCCACCATGCATGGGGAGAACAACATCTTCAAGAGTGAAGCGGCCAGCAGCCACATCTTCTGCGGTGACTCGATGAACCTGTACTTCTTCGACGCTTAAATCACCCTCACCTTCGCCTTCTCCTTCAAGGTCTTCAATCGGCTCCACAATAGAGTCTGCTTCTTGATCTTCTGTAACGCCGGGTGAGTCCTTGGACTCATCCTGCTTCGCAGCCGACTGCTTCGGGGATTGTTTGGTGCTTACGATCACGAGATCGCCCTCAAGCGCAGTCAAAATCTTTGCGGGCTCGGAGGCCACACCCATGAGAACAGGGTCAACACGCACGGAGGCTGCAAAGTTCCAGAGGTAACTTTGGTATGCATGGAGGTACATCATTCGAAGCATGCGAGGAAGCAGAGTGAGAGCGTTTTGAAGCGCTCGAGGTCCGAATTTCGCGAGTGAAAGAAGGACTGAACGCTCCGCAACGAGGAAAGAGGGCAGCCTACGCACAATGGCGGGAATGTCCCAGGTCTTCTTCAGATCCTCACGTAGTGCGGCAACATCGGAGCGTTCCGTCGGTCGTGGGCTTAGAATGAGCTCAATAGCGAGCTTCCAGTCTCGACGAAGGAGCGCACGGCCCAAATAATGACTCTTGACACAGGCAGAACCGAATCGCTGGGTACCAAAATAATTAATGAAGCCATTTTGCTTGATACTTCGGCACGTCATATCCAGTAGTCGCTGATGCTTAGCCAACGTTGCAGTATCCGTGGTACCCTGAGCATCGATTGGGATGACGTCTCGGAGCGTAACAGAGAAGTGGTTCCCCTTCAGGTCGCCTAGTGCAATGCGATCCGCAGAATACTCGAAGTTGCCAATAAACACGTTCGGAATACCATTCATCCCTATTTCGGACAAATCTGTCGGGAATTGCGCACCGGGGGCCTGCCCAATTGCACCGAGAAGTCTTGGTGCGGCAAGTTTGTGCGCGCACATGCGCTGAATAGTAACACCACGCTTGTCCTTGGTTCCAGCGCAAGTGAATATTTTGGGACTAACATGAATAGTGCGAGCGAGTGTGTTGACCAGTTCCATCGTTTCCTTGTTCGACTTTAGAAGCACAAAGTGCAAGAAGCGTCGATCTTCACCTGGGCGCCATGTGAGCGCTTGTCGAGAACGCTTATCGATGTCAGCACGACCACGGCCTCCAGACACCGCGTCAGCGAGAAGTACACGTACGAGTGAACCTGTGGTTGAGGTGTACGACACTGCCGCAGCTTCTGCGTTCGATTTGCTTTCTGTGGAAGAGGAATTGTCTCCTGCTGACGCCCCGAGCACTTGGCTTACTGGCACCACGTCTGTGATCATCTCATTCGACCAGCCATTACGAATGCACTCGTGGAGGGATTTACGACCTTCTTTGCTGAGTGTGCCAGTGCATACTGGGAAGATGAAGCTACCGTATGGCTTCTCCAACTCGGCCTGCAAAGCAGCGATCTGGTCCTCAATCTCAGGCTTGGGAGCCAGGGCAAGTGCCTTTGCTTCGTGCTCTTCTGCGGACTCGCCCTCTTCCAGTGGGCGAGCCTTGAACTCCTCCATCGCTCGGCGAGATGCACCTTGCTCGACCCGGAGCGATCTAATCTTGGCCTTTATCTCAGCTCGCTGCGCAATGGCAGCCTGAGATTCCTTGACAAAGTTGGTGAACGCCGTGAGGCACTCTGAGGTTGCATCATCACCGAGCTCCGATGCAAGCGTAGCTTTAATCTTGACAAGCGCCTCCTCCCCTTGTTTGGCCCGGGCCTGCTTGGCAGCGTCGGCAGCGGCCTGATCGGCAGCCTCGGGATTACGATCCTCAGGAGGAAGCTCTGTGCTGGTCAAGCGAACGATTTGTCCTTTAGAGTCGATCTCGGAAACAATAAAGTCGTTGGGACGCTCCTTAAATTTTGCGGTGAATGCAATTGGTCGCTCGGGTACGTCCTCGGTCTCGGCAGTGTCTGTCTCAGCCTTAAGGGCGTCACGAGCCGCATTGAACAAGAACTTGACCATACCGCATGAATCCTTCTCATCTCCTTCTTGGAAGTTCAAGAGATGCTCAGGGAAATCACGTGGGTCAAGTGGGTCTGCTACATAAAACGGTAGATCCAAGGTCAATTCGCACTTGGCCTTGAAATCCTCCTTATTGAAGTCGGTGAAGTCGGTCAGCCTTTCTCGGCCGCCACCACCCCCGCCTCCGTGGCCACCTCGACCGCCGCGTCCACCACGACCACCGCCGCCAAAGCCGCTACCGCCACGGCCTCCTCTACCGCCGCGGCCGTGATGGTTGTGATGATGATCAGATGATCTAGAAGACATAAGTCTAGCTGCAAGTGGTACTGGCGGTGCTGGTGTTGGTGTTAGCACTGAATGTGAGGCTGAGTAGCTGCAGAATGCACTCACCTGGGGATTTAATATCTGCCGGTGTGGTATGAAGCGCGCAGTGATAGCCGATGCAACAGTGACAGTACTACGAACTGTCGCAAGTGTCCGAATTGAGAGAATCGCGGTCGTAGTCAATTTCGCGGGTGCGTGTGAGGCGCACGAGACAAGTAGAGTACGCTTTTAGAGTGTTACAAGAGGCTCGATCGAGGGGTAAGGTCAGTATCCCACGCGGCCTTCTGCAGTATTGATTTTCACAGCCCCAAGGAATGTGAATTTGCATCGGATCTCGATCGACGAGAGCTGGTGGAGGGTGTGCCGTGGGACGAAGCCAATGACTTGTGAGTAGATGGCCGATGGAATACGCCACACAGTGGAACAGGATGCTTGTGATGTTACAAAATACTAGTATAGATCATGTGTATTCTTAGATTTGAAGGGTTTTCGAAGTGAGGGAACTGCGGCAGCTGGCCGGTTACCTTTCTTATTCGCTCTCGGCAGTCTGTGCAGGCCTGTGAGTGGACCCACCCTCAGCTTTTCGCCGCCTTGTGAACGCCTCACGTAGCTTAGCGGTCGTTCGAACCTGCTCAATCGTTCGTCCGTATCGGCCGATACGAATCTCGTGTGGATGGTATGGTTGCTCCTTCAACACCACAGTGAGGTGGCTGTGTCGGCGGTGGCGGATATTAGCACGACCACGCGCACGGAACTCCACACGCTTGTAGTACGTGCCCTTGGTGCAGTAAGCCTCGCTGACGACAAGGCGGCTCTTCTCCATATTGAAACTGTTCTTGGCAACGTGTGCTGCGGTTCGGATGGCAGCAGCAACATAGACCGACTTCTTGGCCGAAGAAAGGCGCAGCTGGGCGAGTGCCTCACGTGCGCTGAGGCCTGATACCGAGCGGCAGATCAGCTGCAGTTTGTGGGGCGAAATAGGCAAGTTCTTGTAGTTCGCGGTAGACTTGTCCTTGAATGCGCGAGACTTCCAGCCCTTTTCCTTCTTAGCAATGTCCTGGATGATAGGCTTAACCTTGGCACTTTCGTCCGCCGCGGCGGTGCTGAATGCGGCGCGGCCAAAGACACTCGAGCCAAACGAGGTGGGCGCTCGCAGGCCGGCTACTGCACGGCTCGTGACTCTCTGCACGAGTGAAGCGAGCATCTGTTATGAGTGTAAGATAAAAGCGGGTTTTGCGGGGTTTGGATGAGTGATAGACAGTGATAATATCGGCAGATGATAGAAACTACCCTAATTCATTGTGTTATATAGGTTACAATCGCACTGCACTGCGGATATACCGCATTTTGACACTCGTATTCGTGGGGAAATGCTCGGTTTTCCGAGTATTCCAGCACCCCCGACCCCGGAGCTGGGTAAGTCACCTCCAGCCTGCTTCCGATCGGCTGGTGTATCCGTTGGCCCGTTACCATCAGCAATATCGCCCTATACATAGCCCCCCTGCCACATTACAGATACGCTCAGTATGAGTAAGATTAACAACTGTGATTAGATGTATTGTATGAAGAAAATCCGAAACGGATCGGATTCTGCACCTACAGTGAGGGAAGCACACGCTTGGCTCTGGATGCGGCAGGATACGATAAGATACAGTCACGCGTACAATAGCTCTTGACAAGACCTTGAACGTATGTTATCGATCAGAACATTTAGAAGGGTAGTGCTGTTAAAATCTGGCAGGAGTTAGCCCTATCTAAGCTGAATACAAGTGATATGATCAGCATGGGCGGTCGGGCAGTCCGGGTGTCTGTAATGATGAGTAGGTATAGTAAGTCCAACCCCATGATGAACTAGTTGAGAGGAACGTTGCGAAAGCTTTAGGTAGCTGAAACTGGCTCGCAAGTCTCAGAACTGAATTACGGCGATAACATCGTCTGTGCCTGGTGAGTCGTCGGAGACTAACGATCGTGCCTCCTCGGGGGCTAATAAACACGGTACGCTTATCGGTTGCGGCCGCGCTTCTCTTGACGAGGAGGAACCTTCTTCTTCTTCTCTTGCTTGTTAGGCTTGTTGTCGTGCTCTTCTTCTTCCTCGTCCTCATCACCGGCCTGGTCCGGGACAGGTCCTTTGTGAGTCTTAACCTTCTTCTTCTCAAGACTCTCCGCCTTCTTCTCATCGAAGTGGCCAACTGGGATTTCGCCAATGTCATCATCATCATCGTCCCACTTCTTTCTGCCTTTGCTCTTGCTCTTGGAAACGGATTTCGAAGGCTCGTCTTTGTTGTCATCGTCATCATCGTCGTCCTTTGGTTTGTTGTTCTTGGGCTTCGCGGCTGCCTTGTCCTTCGCCTGCTTGTCCTTCTTCTTCTCGTTCTTCTCGTCATCGGAGTCGGAGTCGGCATACTTCTCCTTCGCCATGGCAATAGGATCAACGAAGTCGTCATCATCTTCAGGCGATTTGGTCTTCTTTTCGGCACCCTTGCCTGAAGCTCCAGCCGAAGCGGACTTGAGCTTAGAGATGGCATCGACGTCAATGTGGTCAAGGTCGTCATCATCATCGCCACCAAGAGCTTTTGCCAGCTCTTCTAGGCGACGATCCTCTTCGTTGACGGGTTCAGGAACATCCTCCTTGCGCTCTACGGGGCGCTTCTTAAGAGGAGCACCATCGGGAACAAAGCTGATCTTGCGGTACGAGAATTCCTTGGCTTCATCAATGTCCCAGAAACGCTTCAATACGCCGATCGAGTTAAGAGCCCAATACTCCTCAGCGATCTGAGACAAGAAGTATCGATCGTGTGAAATGACAATCACACCACCCTTGAAGTTCTTGAGTGCCTGAATGAGTGATTCGATAGTTTCAATATCGAGATGGTTGGTGGGCTCATCCATAATGATCAAGTGAGGCTTCTGGAAGGCCAAGACAGCGAAAGCAACTCGGGACTTCTGACCACCAGAGAGCTTCGCGATCTTCTGCTCGGCGAGAATCTTATCGAAGCCGAATCGACCCAAGTATGCACGGAGATAACCCTCCTTCTCAGTAGGGAAACGCTCCTGAAGGAATTCAAGAGGAGTCTTGGAATCATCGAGCTGATCAAGGTGATGCTGTGTAAAGACTTTGGTACGAGCCTGGGAGTTCAAACGAGCGTAACCGGCGGATGGTTCAAGCTTGCCCAGCAGAACGTTAATGAGTGTTGTCTTACCAGCACCGTTAGCGCCGAGGATACCAATGCGAGCCGTCAAATCGACATTAACACTAATGTTGTTGAGCATGTGTGTGTACTTGGCCTCCTCAGGATTCTCCAGTTTACGCGGAACCCAACCAGGATATGAGTAATACATGTCCTTACACTCGATGATGGCGTGGTCTAGAGAACCTGGATCGGGGAAGTTGAAGGAAATACCCTTGTCTTCCTTAATCTCCTCAAGCACTGGAAGAGCATCCAAGATACGTTGACGGGTCTTGGCCAATTCTGCCAAGTTGGGATCATTCAGGGCATTCTGACGGGCCTCAGCAATGAACTGCTTGAGCTGAGCTCGCTTCTTCTCGGTCTTTTCCCAGAGATGGTTGTGTTGACGGATCTTCTCAGCACGAACGCGCAAGTAGGTTGTGTAATCACCACGGTAATAGGTCAGCGTCTTGTCACGGAAGTCGATGCAGTCGGTCATAACCTGGTCGAGGAATCCACGGTCGTGGGAAACAACAAGCAACGTGGGCTCGTAGTTACGCAAGAAACCAGCGAGCCATTCGACGGCAGGGAAGTCGAGGTGGTTTGTAGGCTCATCCAAGAGCAGAATATCGGGAGTCACAAAAAGCGCGCAGGCAAGACGAACACGCATCTTCCAGCCACCAGAGAGCTGGCGAAGAGGGCCGTTGATCATCTCGTCCGTGAACTGAAGACCCGAGAGAATGTGGCGAGCACGTGCCTCTGCAGTGTGAGCACCGATGGCCTCGAGTCGCTGGTAAATGATCATGAGATCATCATTGATCTCTTCAAAGGAACGCTCGCTATCTTCGCTCTCGAGCTCGTCCTCGAGCTCGCGTTCTCGCTTCTCGAGATAAGCCTTCTGCTCGTCGGATCGGACGACGTATTCCCACACGGGGATGTCAAGATCCTCGCGTGGGATCTCATCCTGTTGGACGTAGATGACGCGCAGGTGCTGAGGGAAGCCAGGAATCGAATAGTTTGCGATGTTCTTCAGCAGGGTAGACTTGCCAATACCGTTCTGGCCAATCAAACCGTAGTGTCGGCCGTAGACAAGGCGGAGGCTAGCGTTCTTCAGCAGCTCCGTCTTGCCCGTAGGCGTGTACATGTAGTAGCCATCGATGACGACATCACGGTCCTTCTGAGTAAGACCGTCGCGCAAATATGCGGGAACAAACTCCTCCTCCTTCTGCTGCTTCTGGGGCTTCTTGGTGTCCTTTGCTGACGCCGCTTGAGCAGCAGCGGCAGCCTTGCCCTTTGCGGCGGCCTTGTTCTTAGGGGGCATTTTTCTAGAAATGTAGTTAAAGGATGCGGGCAATCGCGAATTAGTCAAGTCTAATGAACGGGAGAATCAAGTAAAACTGACGTCTCGGCACCAAATGGGAGCTAGTCTCCACTAAACACACCATTCCAACTGGAAATTCACGCAAACCAGACGTCCATGCTCTCAAGTCGTTTCGGGGGACCTTGCTCGTAGTCTATAGCGAGATCTTGGATTATAGCCAAATATACCAATCTAATGCGTAGGTATCCACGATACTGCAAGGTTTTTGTGGATCATATGTCTCGTGAACCCCACGATTTAGCTTGTCAACCACTCTGGGTTTCGACTTTCTTTTGGAGTATTCCGACACCCCCGAGTGCGGATCCGTGGGCGACTCCGGCCGGACTCCAAACACACCGAGTCTTGTGGCAGAGACCTTGTTTTCGCAAAATGCTGCGAGTGACGCAACATTGTGCCAAAGCAGGTCCTCGGGACACTGACAACTTCGCAGTGATCCACAATATTGCATTGTAGTATCTCGGGCCCAGGCTGCGTGTGACTCAACTTTACGATAGATATCCGCTTGTGACCCTGTCCAGCGCCGAATCAATCCCACAACGGCACAACGGCGCAACGGCGGCGCCCCAAGGTCCCCTCGGAAGGACAAGCTTAGTGAACACTCGACACAAGAACACTCAACACGGCATCACAGCATCGAGTCTGGGTAGAGACAATCAGGTGTGTCCACACCTATGTCACGATCCGTCGGTGTGGAGACCATCCCACCACCCCATTTGCAGTATATTAGCCCTCCTCCAGACGAACTGCAATTGAACCAAGCAAACCAGGATGCCTTCGGAGATGATAATCAACGCGTTTCAAGTGTTACTATCGCGATCTGTACAATCAATGCGAAGTGGCAGGCCGCAATCAGCTATGCGGTTACTATGCCGCAACTCTCACGCACGTATGTTGCCCAAATCCGTGAAATGGCCAGGGACTTCCGCCTGGAGCTCCCAGACAGCATCACATGCATGATCTGTCCGAAATGCTCAAGTGTATTGATAGCTGGTATCAACTCGTCTCTGCGGGCCGGCAAAGCCAAGGTTATGCCACCTGTCCGAATCGATATTAGGAGGACTAAAGCCACGAAGAAATTGGATGCAAAGAAGGATCTCAAGGATCAAGAACTAAAGCAGGCGCCGGTACATCCTTCGACGCAAACGAGCGGCACGCAAAGTGGGTCAGTGGCCCCCCAAAAGCCAGCCGCCAGTACGGGAGGCCCATCCAAGCTCACCTTCGTGTCGCCGTTTTCAATGTCATCGATTCTTCCGCCTAAGTCTGTGGGCCCGCAGCCCCAGTCGCAGCAACAGCAGCCCAAGCCAGGGCGACAAGCAGGGAAGACCCCCCAGCTGCTCGGCACAAAGCAGAGCCCCCAAGGAAGCTTGCAGCAGGTAACGCAAAGCAAACAAAGTTCAGCCCCTGATGCGAAACCGGTTGCAAGCCAAGGAGACAATACCAAGTTTCGTCGCGTGGTGGAGCAAGACCGAGATATTGCGTGGTCTTGCTTCAGAGTCTATTGCTACGCGTGCGGATTCACGACTGAACTCGCCGAGGGCAACCCTCGAGGCAACGTGTGCCTGGATACAAAGTACTGGCGCATCGCCAGTGTCGTGGCAAGGTCTTCTCAGCAGCCCTCGTTTATTCAGCCCACTTCGCTCAAAGACATGGTCATGTATTCGAATCCAGCGCCACTCATACGCCCAGGAAAACGAACTCGCAGAGAGAGCACGCTCCCTGCTAATGATCCCGAGGAGCAACCTGAGACTTTAGTTGATGTGTTGGCGTCTAAAATCGAAAGAGGTGCCATTGCCAAGGTTCGCCTCGATGCCGAAGTTCCTCAGCTTGAACCAGTCGTGGAGAAACCTCAGGAGATCAAGCCAGCTCAGCATAAGGCCGTGCCAAATGAGGCAATGCCGAAGAAAAAGGATAAGCCAACGCTTCAGCGGTCGCCCGCTCTGAGTCGGCCAACCCGTGATCAGTCTGCAGAGTCCCACGATCCTTGGTCACAACCCCAAGTGTACGACCCGAGTTCCAGAACACTCGGTGTTGGGTCTCTCACTTACCCTCCTCAACAGCAAGTACATCAGGCGAATAGGCCTCAAAGTTATAATAGCAATGCAACCCCCGCAAAGCAGGCCAAGAAGCCTCAGAGGCTGAGTGCAGCTGAGGCTCAGCGCCAGAAACTACTCTCGATGGCTCGAAGTTCTGGATCCAACTTGTTCTTGTAAATCCTCCACACACGAGCTCTGTACATAAAACCTTCTTTTTACAGTGCCGTATTGAGCCCGTTCATGTCGGGCATGGACGCAAAATGTGACTACGACGACGAAGCCGAGCTTAGTTATATTGTAACGACATCTCCTTAGAAATTGCTTGTAACACATTCGTTCATACTGCTCACACTGGTACAGTTGCAACAGTTAGCCGGCTTCTACCATATTAAGGTTTGGATTGATGACGACACAGGCACGAAGTTGAGAATCGAGGCATCCAGACTTGGGAAAGAGTGAAAGAGGAAGCAAGAATTTGAGCAACTGACTGGGACGCTGGATGTGAAGATGGGGAACGCCAAAATATGGTGCGATGAGAATCGACTACCAATTGCGCTGTCTGATGGAAGTATCATCCATACTGAGACGAGCCTGAACATGCCACACGGCAATTCGATCGATTAGTAAACAAATAGACCCAAGGACATGGACTTGATCGACTCAGTTGGTTGCGACTTCACTCTTCGCGACTCATTTGTGACTTGAGTTGGACGGGGAAGGTGGTGGCGATGTGGCTTGCGGCGGTGGCATCGAGTCACTTAGCTGCGTCGCACTTTTGGTCGAAGCAGAACCAGCCGTACTACCCAATCGTGGGCTGCCTGTGTCTGTCTTTCGCATCACACGGGGCAGCGGACGGAGAGGTGTCGCGAGGTGCTTCCAGTATTCCTCGTTCTCGGGCTCCTTATTGAGCTTGGCAATGCGCTCATGACGTGCCTTCTCCTCTGCTTTGCGACGTTCGAGAGCAACTTCAAATCTCTCGCGCTGCGGCAGATGCGAAGTATCCGCCAGCCTCTGGATGGTTGGTGAGAGAGGAGGGGCAGGCATGTCACGGATTGACGGCTTGGTCTTGGATTCCGTCGCCTCCTTTGCAGCGTTAGGCTTCTCTGCCTTGATCTTGGGCTGCGAAAGCGTCAGCAGACGCTCACTTACGGGCTTCGTTTGCAAGTCGCGGGGATTGGGTCGGGACTTGCGTTCCTCCTCAAGTTGTTGGACATATTCGATGAAGGGACGACGCGCAGGCTTCGCGCCGCGGGTGGAAAGCTCGGCGAATCGCTCAGGACTTCGGATGGGACCAGGCACGAACGGCTTCTCCTCCTTCAACCACGGGTACATGGGGTACAAGTTGAGAAACGGCTTGGAGTGCAACCGATGGGAGGGTGAAACCTGATATACCACGCGGGGTATGCGTGGACAAAATAAGTATCTGGAGTGATTGTGAGGGTTAAAACGGATTTACACTTGATTTGAGGTGTGATCCCTCCGGCAAGATCGATATCCAGCACAGTGTTTTTGCTGCCTCCACAACAAAGCGAACAAGTTGAGATTATGGGTAAGACCCGAGTGTGTATGAGGGAAAACATCAGCATTCGACTCTAATCGTGTGTATAATTTGGCTGGTGGAGTTTATTACTGACCAAGGTATCCCAGACCATGCGCTGACCCCACCTGGTTTTCTCAGCTTCGCCCATTTGCACCGCCCTTACGCGGTCCTGCGCGACCCGACAATGCTTGCGACAAACCATCGCACCCTTCATGTAGAGACGAGCGCACCCGCCGTTCTGCCACACCATACTCCCCGCCGGGCGTGATCCCTCGTGGTCAACCGAGCGCCCACACACCCATCTCAGGCTTGGACTTGTTGGGAGGGTGTTGCCAGGACCTAGTATACTGGGTGGGGGGAAACGAGTTGGTATATTCGTTGGTGCTTAAGGTAGAGCAGGGTTGCTACTAACGCTTGCAATTATCTTTGGGTGTGCCTCGTGTTTACACACCATCACCCGGAAGCTCGAAAGCTCGGGGGGCGGGAGCACTGGAACAATAGCTAGGCTCAGTCGTCGGTGCTGCTTGTTCTGTGTTGGGTAAAGTGTGCTCTTAGTAGCCTCTTCAGGCGTAATCGCTTGATTGAAGCTGCGTAGCCTCCTCTGCCTTCAGGGTAACTTATCACGGTTTATTGTGTTGCACTGAAGGGCCGAGCCAGAATGTCGCACGGGTCCTCACACCTGGGGAAGTCTCCTCCGGCTTGGGAGGGCAATGCCCATACCCAACGCACAGCCGCACAAGACGGCCCTAGCAGGACAACGAGTGCTTCTGCGACATCTGAATCAGCTAGAGCAGTGAGACAAGCCTACTCCAACGATACTGTAGGGTGCCTTCGCTGCTGCTGTATGCCCAGATCAGGTGCTTCAAGTGGTAAGCCCAGAGCAAGCAAAGCGAAGCACGACACAAACGGCCGGACAACGGTATATGATGCAGGAGATGAGGCTGGACCGGATTTGGAAGAGAATGAACGCCGAATGGAAAGAAAACGTCAAGAAATCGAGCTCATAGCAAGGCAAGCTTTGGAGCAGGTGAATAGTTCTCACTCGCCAAGGCAAGCCGATGACGATAACGCACCCCCACCAACAGGACGTAGTGCTACTCATGCCACAGCCAAAGCCACGCTCACGGTTCAGCAGCCCCTCTCTTCTGATCGACCAGATCCACTGCCACCTCGACTGCCCCCACCTCTCGCTCCGAGATTGATCCCCATGAGCAATTCCAATTTGCCAACCGAAGCTCCACCGACAATACCACCCATTCTTCCATCCAGTCTGCGGAGCGCGGCGTCTCACAAGATCACCCCAGAGATTCGCAAGGCTTCCGATTTTGATCTATCTGACCCCACTTCTCTGAGTGTTTTCCACCACCTGAATGGACGGGCGAACCACTTCGATGCGTTCCGGTACATCTTCACTGAGGTTCTACGTGCATGGAGTGATGCATCTAAGGCCCATTTCCCTCACGAAGGTTCGGTCGCATGGATTACACGAATATTTTTTGAGTACGAACTGGTGCGGCCCAAAGAGGGGACGGAAAGTGAACACATCGGAACAACGCATAGCGTGGCGTCTGACCGAGCTATGACGGAGTATGAACCATATCAGTCTCCGAGCACATATCGGTATACGATTGTCGACTCGTCGAGTGGAAACCCAGGTCGCATGACGCGGCCACGCTTTGATTCGACCGATGGCGTTCAACCGTCCAATGTCAGATACCCTCTGACTGCTTCTAAAACGGCCGTACTTTCGTACAGAAAAAGCACAACCGGCATTCCAAGCACGCCTCGAAGCGCATCACCTGCGATGAAGGTGCTGTATCCGTTGCCAGACACTCCAAGGCGTGATGGTGTTGGGAACACCAACCTTGATTCGCTCTCCACAAACAGTTCGCAAGAGCGTCAGCCCTATCCCCCCCCTAAAAGCCCCCCAATCCCCAACCCTCTACAAGATAGGTACGAATTTGATGGACCTGAAGAGACGTACCAAATGGGTCAGACGGAACCGATAGGAGTGCACCCACTACGTAGCGAGAGTCCCGCTATCTCGCTTCCAAATGACGCTGACTATGGCATCGACGATGCAGATCATTTTGGCGTACATCAGGAGAATCAACACCCCCATGGAACTCTCAATCTATTTGATGAGCTCGATCGTGATGAGTGTGAAATGTCGATTCCGATCCAGGCCCTCAATCTCATTCAAAGGGACTCACCCAGGACCACAGCTAGTATGGGCTCATCGGGAAGACACTCGTCACCAAAACGTTTATCAACGTCTCGCGTCCCTTCCGCGCAGCCGGGACTTCCGCTTAGTCCCGATCAGGCTGGTAAGACCGTTCAAGCGAATGGTGGAGCGGAACTAGAGGTTGCCACGCCAGTGCGAAAGTCAATAGCTCAGGCGCGGCGAGCCAGTGTTCCTCCGCCGGCTTCAGTCATCGAAACGGTCGGGAGAACATCAAGCAATCATGGTGAGACCGGTCCTACCATGTACTCTTTCCTTGCACCATACGACCACCCAACATTATGCGGGCCGTTAGCAACGACACTGGTGCAGCGCTCTGGTGCTCGAGCTGTAAATCTAACAGATGATATCCTGCGCACGCTGTCTATCGAAGGTCCACTAAGGCCACGTTGTTCATCAGTTGCACCGATAGCCCTAAACGCGTTGTACCGCCCAAGTATGAATGAACTTGTTACTCCGCCTTCGAAGCTTCAGTCGACTAGACGGGACGCAACGGTTGTCTTGCCCAACGAAATTGTGGACAATTCTTCGATTCGAGGATGGAGTGCTTGTGGCTCAACTGCAAGTGATGATAGTGGCTACAGTGGCGTGAGCTATCTCACCAGCGCCATGCTCACTCGAGGACATTTGCCGCCTCTTCCAAAGCCAGATGTGGGTAGCTTGTTATCTCAGGCTGCATCGGTGACTGATTCAACGCGAGATGGCGTGCTGGGACCTGTGATCGACGCTAGGACGTCGACAGCAATGCAGCCATATCAACCTCCTGTATCTGACAACGCTGTTCCGATTGAGCCCAGTCGAGCCCTTGTGCCACAAATCCCACCACGATCCTTGCTCCACACGAAGCTCTGTGAGCTCATCTACTCCTATGCGTATTCGCTTGAGATCCTCGTAGCTGGTGGGCGTGATGAAGATAATGAATTGGACACCATTGAGGTTTTGGACATTGGCACAATGTCGTGGCGTACGCTTCGATCGGCCACGCTACAGTACCCACGATTCGGCAGCGCCTATGCCGGCATTGGAAACTCACTCATAATGTGCGGTGGTTTGGGATCAACCTCAGTCGAAGTGTTCAGGAAATGGCCAAACCCAACGGGAAGCCTCTCCCGAGCAGTCACAAGTGTTGGTCGGTGCGTAACACTACCATCGCTTCGTGAAGAGCGTTTTGGTGCCTCAGCCGTTTATGTACCACAGTACAAGGCGGTGTATGTATTTGGTGGAGTGAATGCCGAGCTCATCAGGAAGTCCACTGCGCATACGTATGGATCTTGCTTCCTCGACACCTCTGAAGTGTATTTCCTGAATGCACCGAGGTGGATTGAAGGTCCTACGTTGCCCTCGCCGAGATTCCAGGCATCTGCCGTTGCCATTGGTTCCGACGTTTATCTTATCGGAGGAGAAACTCAGTCTGAGGTTCTCGATGATGTTGACGTGTTTAATGTCGAAACTGGCGCATGGCGAAAACTAATTCCAGTGTCGAACCCACTCAAATCACGGTCATCTGCGCGCGCCTCATCGAATGTCAGTCTAACACCAGGAAGCCTGGCAACGCTGTTGAACCCGCAACCGCATGAATCATCATATCGCGAGGAGCCAAGGATGTCTCCTTTCACGGCGAACACAAGTGTGTTGCAACATCAAGTCTCCTCGTATGCACCGCCAACCACCACGATCTTCGATCCGCCGAACCCATCCGACCCTGAAAACTCCAAGCTCTATTCCCACGACCATCTGGTTAGTTCGGTGAACTACAAAGAGAATCGACCCTCCTCGCCATACGTGCGCTTGCCTGGCCCACGCTCATCTGCAGCGGTTGTTACGTGTGGTCCACTCATTATTGTGCTGGGAGGGCGGGACGCCTACAAACGCGTTACCAAGAGCTTCTATGTTCTCGACACTCGGACTGGTCTTTGGCATCAGATGCCCGACATGCTTACCCGACGCGAGCATGCATCGGCAGTGATGAGGGATGGAAACATATACGTAGTTGGAGGCAATGACGGTTATGGACCGCTGAAGTCGGGTGAGGTCTTCCGTGTCGAAACGAATGAATGGACTCTGTTGCCTTCGATGGCATCACCTCGATACGGAGCCCAAGCTTTGTTTTTGGAACTGTAGATGATCTGTACACCACACTGTTGTTATTGTATGTTATATTAGAGGTGTGGTGGTGCATGCAGTTCGTATCCATGTTTTCTCGTGTACTTTTACCTCGCTCTATTCACCCCTTCCACTCTTCCTTGTGTTGGTTCTCGCTGGGATGCTCATTTTGCATGCAAGTAACTAACCTTTCTCACCAACTCCTCTGAAAGTATGTTTGATAGATCGAATGTTTTTTTGGATCTGATATTCCTCGGTTCGTGTCTGTCCACGCACCGTTTTCGTCCCAGTTCCCTCTTCTGCCCCACATAGCATCAGTACCTCAATACCTCCTTTGCTTCTCGTCCTCCAAATGCAAGTTGTTTCGACTCCGTTCGGGAACACCAAATGCACCACTCTGGGGCGCCATTTCAGAAGATGATGTATTTGGCCTTTAACGCGGCATTCTGTATGTCGCGGTCGTACTCCCGGTATATTTGTAGGACTACCTCTGTCATATCGCTGCTCATTGCATCTGAGTTTCGCCTCCAGCGTTCAGATACTTGCTGGCTTTCTTAGGTATGCATTTGCAGTCATATCCATGGTTATCAGTCTAACTAATGATAATAGTTCACGTAGAGCATCATATCGCATGCATAGCCCCTTCTCCATCTGGCCTTTCGTGATCTTGTACCCATAGCCTAGTGTCCACTAGCTCAGTGTCGACTCTGTATTCCTTTTGTCCTTACACATGTTCACCACATGCCTCCCTAGCCCTTGAATGATGCTCAAGCTATTGTTGTTGTCTGCGTGTTTCGGTGTTTTGAATATTCATGCGCTTCGTACGCGGAAGCATGTCGGTCGGCACCAAACATAGGCAGGCGCCTTTCCTTCGGTATTCAAGGCGAAAGCTTTACCGATCACATATCCTTTACCGAGCACCAGCGTGCTGACATTTAATTATTAGTATCAGTATTAGGGGTGTTCTATATATAATTCATCGTTTTTATATTCCCTGTTGCCCGTTTCATCAGTGTCGTGTTCGTACTCGAGACCTTGGCCGACTAGTTACCATTCGGCCAGCCATCAATTTTTTCGAGTTCAAGACTTTCCTGGTTTTTGTGCAAGCTATTTGTGTAATGTCCACTCAAGACCCAGTATCACTTATATCTCGTGGAGGAAGCAATCACAGCAATACAACCTCACGTCTTCTCACATCAGCTGTACAACGTCAATAATCAACCCGGGACGTGAATATCACTTAGATCCCAGGTCCGAACTACTAAAATCAGGCGCGTGAATTGTACTCTAGTGTATGTAGAAAGCGTAGTAGATTTTGTTATCCAGAAAACAAATTTGCGCAGGCCCTGTGCTACCAAGTTGGTAACGGTCATAACTATTACTCAACCCTGGGTGCTGGATGACCTGCTTCCAAATGCCACGCTAGCATACCGGTGGCCGTGCGAAGTTGCGTGACACTAGGTTTCTTATCCCTCCATGAACGCCATAGAGGGCAGGTGGCGCCAACAAACGTTGCTGCTGTTGTCGCAGGTATTCGAGGTGGTCATAGAATACTTCGTTACCGTTGATTACTGCTCAGTTAGTTGTTAATAATACTTCAATGCATCAAGATGCAGTGTGATCAGCTCACTTAAGCCTTTGCAGGAGCAGCGGCAGCAGCATCCTTCTTCGCGGGCTTCTTCCACAGAGACTTGACGGACATGGTGATACCGGGGCCGCACAAGTTGATCTTGAGGAAGCCAAGGGCAGCCAGGATCGAGATGAGGTAGATCAGCTTCTTGGCCATCTCACGGAGGTGCATAGGAGCGTAGTCCATGGCAACATCACCGACACCGTGAGCCATGTGGTAGGGCAAAGCGATGCCGATGGCGAGATCAATGGGGAAGACCAACACGGAGGGAGCCAAGACCCAAGCGACGGGGATGCCCACACCCATGACGATCGCAGAGAGGTTGAACTTCTGGAAGGTGGTGAGCTCTAAACGGAGGGTGAAACGAGGGGTATCGGAGATAGGCGAGATGTAAGTGGCGTCGACGGCGAGGGGGTGCATTGGATGTAGCAACGCTAATGCGTTAGATTTGCACATAAATCGGGCACCGAAAGAACCCTGCAATCTCTGCACAGCGTGCCAAAGCACAAAGCGGCGTGCTTTCGAGAATCGGGTCTGGGTGCTTCGTATGGTAAGAAATCCAAGTCTGGGTCGCGTCGAAATCACATCAGAACCACGTCACAAAGCGGGCTACGTACTTGAGCAAACCTTCTGGACCGAGCTCATGTCTGGGTAGCGCGAAAATAGTGGGAAAGTGGGTGCCGAGTGAGGTCTAGGTCGGTTCGGAGGGTTAAAAAGGCGGAGTTTTGGCAGGTAAAACGAAGGTGCTTGGGGACCAAAGCAGGTGCAAGCACGGAGGACCATGGTTGCACATGCAACGGTAATATTATTACACTACGTACCCTTGGGCAACTGGTAGCTGATGTTGCGTGCGAAAACGATCTGGGTGCTAGGATTAATCTTTGCCTGTCGTTGTGCCATAAATTGGTTCATGGCAGCAACCTGAATGCCCAAAGCCTTTCGGCTCTGTGCGTTGAAGGCATTGCGAACGAGCTGGTTGCACAATCTTGATGCCATTGTGAGATATTGTCAATTGAAATTCCACCGAATTTTCCAATTCCAGAGCCGTTTTTTAATGTCAAGCCCGAATTGCTCTTCGGTTGGATTGAGCCTACCTTTTCTAGCCGTCCTGGCCCGGATTCCCACGCCCCACCCCCGTGGACGCCAAATCGGATCTTCAAGTTAGATTTACCCGGGGTGGATATCGCGCGACGCACCCCACGGCGCGACGCGAAAACTCTAGATCCAGTATGGTATTGGATTGAAAACCCCGATTATACCCCTGAATACCCCACAAACACCACAGATCTATCCGTAATCTAAACCATTCTTGGTACTAGAGACTCTCCAGTCACTTGCGCGCGGGATTATCAGCACCTGCATAACTCCTACGCGCAAACGGCTCACAGCATTGTCTACAGCTCTACCTGCCCTTTTTGTATCTCACTGAGTATGGTCCTTGTCCATCGCATCGTTTCTAGACTGTTGGCCAAAAATCCTCCCGTTCCGAAGATTGGTCATGGTGAACACCATACGGGTTGTTCCGAGTTAAGTACACATCAGATTGCCACAGAACGCCTGCGGCCGAGTTAAAACAGGTTCGCAAACGCGAGTGGTCCAACAAGTCTCCCTTGCCTTAGAGCTATAACGCTCTAAGGCACACCACTTAGCATCATGCCGCGAGTTGAGGCGACGCCTACAGTGCAGGATCTCCATGCCCTGTCACGCAAACGTAGGCGACTCCTTGCCAAGTTTAAAGAAAAACCCGAAGGCAATTACAAACCCGAAAATGACATTGCACTCGAGCGCGCACATGATGCCTTCTCACGCAATGATTTGGAAACCGCCCAGGATCTGGTGCTTCAAGTCCTTGAGCGCAAGCCCGACTCAGCTAAAGGGTTTCGGCTGCTGGGATTGATCAGCGCCGCACTGGGCAACGTTGATCGCGAGTTTGCCTGTCGTTTGGCCGCGGCCCATTTGGCTCCAACACGTTCAGAGTGGCTCGAACTGGCTCGGATCTCACTCGAGAAAGGAGATGCCCAAACGGCAAGCTACTGCTTAGACCGATATCAATCTTCACTAAGTACCGCTGTCAGGAAAACTGCCATTACCGCCAACAATGTCACCATCCACCGCGCGCTTGTCAATGCACGCCGTGATCGTGGCCGAGCCCACTGGCTTGCCGGAGACCCCTTTAAGGCAATTAAAGCATTTGGGTATTCAGCAAAGCGAAGCCAGCTCCTACGAACAATCCAGAACGATGACATTCAGCGCAGGCGAGCACTCCAAATTGCCACCTATGAGAATGTTGTCCTGAACAAGCCCCTCCCAACTTCGCTACAAGAGCAGGCTGCAAAATCCCCCGCGTGGGTTGCATGGAAAGAGCTACACGAAAAGTGGAAGGATGAGTTCAAAGATGAGCTTCTGGTATCATCTGAGGGCAGTCAGCAGAGCTTTTATGATGATTCGGGCGATCTTAAAGTCGGGGAAGACGCCAGTGCAGCGACGAACAAGGAAGGAGAAGACGATGAGGATGATGAGGATGATGGTGACCACACAAAGCCGATGCACGCTCGATTGGCTTTCTATGACGACCAGCAAGATGCAGGTGACGCTCCGATGGATATAGGAGCCCGCTCAGCGAGGTTTGATGGCATGGAAATCACAGGCATCGATTATGAGGCTGCTCAAGAGCTCGAACAGATGCTGCGAGACTCGGAGGCTGATCTTCTCTCCTTCACATCTTCGAAAAAGCAGCGTAAAACAACTCCAGAGGACCAAGAGCAGATAGCCGTACAACGACGGCAACTTCTCGCAGCGAGACTCAAAGCCCAGGGGCTTGAGCTTGATGAGGACAAGCTTCGTGAGCTTGACGAGAGCCTCCATGCGGAGAATATTCACCCCAACTCGATGCCAACGAATCCGCAAGTACAGCCAACCGAGGTGGATGCATTCGACAGACTTCATACGAGTATCCGCGTCACGGATCAGTCAATTGGTAAGCAGGCGCTCTCCACACCTTTGACTCCTGCGGAATTTCTCGATTTGCTGGTCTACGGTGAGCATCTTCTACAAGCAGTTAAGCATGCCGTTGCATTGCATTCAAGTCGTGCCTCAACAAGTTCACAACCACAACCCCCACATCTACCGGAGCACGTTTGTGCGCTTCGCCGAACGGCGATCATGGCTCTGCAGTCGATTCTTGCATCATTGAATGCAACCCTCCACCACGAGCTCAAGAGTGCAGTCTCGGACCTGGAAACCCGACTCGACCAGGTGGCGATGCTCTGCGCAGCTACCCAATCGAATGTGTTCACATCGACGACGCCCATTTCTACTTCTGCTGCCGGGCGAGAGGCCAACGCAGGAATTGCCGCGCCTTCAGCCCATTCAAAGCTGCTCCAGTACACAAGTCTTGGGACGACAGGAACTGCAGCATCCTCAGCTTCCACCACAGTCATCTTGCGGCCACTCGCCATAACCACCAATTACTTCATCAATTGGCACCCAACACTGCTTTCTGAGTTTGCACGCACGAAGTTCCAGCAATTTGCTGCACAGGTTGCGGAGTTCACCATCGAATCGATGCATTCATATTTTCAGGATGCTGGTCCGAGTCATTATTCGCAGGAAGACTTTATGCAACGCATCACTGTACTCGTCGAATCGTTGAAGCAAGTCATGGCGCGCCGTATCGACCCGCTACCTTCCGTGGACGAGTTAATCCGGTGTATACCTGCATTCATCGGTGTGGAGGAAGAGGAATTCGATGACAAAGAAGAGGGATCGCGGGATGAACCTGCAGAACGAGCAACGAGCTTGTGGGGGAAACCTTCAGATGATTCTCGATCGTTGCTGGGGTTCTGGGGCAGTGAAGGCGATCACCTATCCGGACAGCGAGGAGCGAGCCTACTAGCCACATTCGGCGAGGGTACCTACCCAGACGAATCCTCGAATGCGGCCAACGATTATGACTACGACAATGGATTTATAAGCCAGAGCCTCTTGTTTGGTCTCAGTGCATTTGTTGAAGACGACCGGGACACTTCGCCCAGTTCTGCGGAGGGAAGCGCTCGTGAAGAGGCGCGAAAGGCGAGAGAAGAGCGTAAGCGACAGCGCGAGCAACAGCGGCGCATTCGTAATGCATTGCAGGCTGCACTTGCAGGAAGCCGGTATTATCGCCTGAGGCCTCCAACGGGTCTTGTTAAGGTCAATCCATTCTTGCGCGACCTGCACGCATTCACCCTACGGCACTGTTTGCGTAGGAGAGGTATTGCCAGTCTGATAATGGACCGAAGCTGTGTTGATGTCAATGCAGTACGCAAGCGTGTGAGGTACTCACTGAGCCAAGTGACACCTTCATATCATGCAGTTCGCAAGGAGATGACTGACAGAGGCATCAATATGATATGGTACGGTGTTGATGATGGCCTCAAAATCTTGTCGGATTGGCTCCGGAATGCTTGCTCGTATTATGCAGCCCCGCTTGAGGCATCAACGGGGACCATTATTGGCTGCGGCGTCGAAGTTCCAATTTCCGCCGCGATCGCCCTGAACACCGATCACGTGTACTTCCAGTCTTTCCTCAACACCTCGGCTGGCTTGGAGCCGATCGACATTGTCACCGTCCTGCGAGCACGACTTTCACATCTTCTGCCTGAGGATGAATCAAACTATGGTGCACAAGGCGAACGAATCGATCCGGCAAACCTCTTCACCACTAGCGCGCCGACCAGCGCCGCATCACATATGGTTCCGGCAGAGACTGAACAGGAAGTCGAGAGCACAGATCGATATGATTACGATGTGGAAGATGACGACGACTGGGGCTTGGTTGAGCAGCTCGCTATGAAGGCTGGCTGGCGTGAAGACGAAGATGGAAACTTCGTAGACACAGCATACCAACCCTCGCATGAGCCTTGGATTGGCGTCCCACGTGAAGAACTCGAGCAAGCGAAGCGAGAAAAGGCTATGCAGCGCACACTTGATCCATCCACAGGAGATACCATTGTTCACGCACCTCCCATGTCAACTGACGGCGAGGATCAGCCTACAGGTGAGGTCATGGTAACCGCACATTGCGACCTAGCTGAATTTGTAGTTTTGGCATGCCTAGCTACAACGTCATTCAACTTGATCGGTGCCACCAGAGCCCTGCTTGATCATCCATTGGCCAATTCAATAAGCACAAGCATTGAGACAAACGATGAAGACAACACCGCCTTGGCACTGTTGAAGGATTGGCCAGCCAAAGAGGTAAACTATGGCCTTGATACGGGTTTCCTTATTACGCACACTAGGAGACTAGGGGCGCTTCACGGTCTTGCTGGAGACGGTCTCGGCCCAGCGACCCCTCAGCCTGCAGCCCTACTGAAGTTATTGGTCGGTCTGTCCAAGAACGTGGCACGTTGGGTCGTTTCGCAGCAGCAAGTCTTGGAGCGTTTTCAGAACACTGGACTATCTGATTATCAGTTCCCACCTTTGCAAACACCCCTTGTGACACCATCGCATATTATTCTGCTCTATGCGATTCGTGCGTCTTGTTCTCTAAGCAAGCGCCGACTCGGACGACTTGTACAACAAGCGCTACTTTATAATTGGGAGCCGTATCAGTTATTAACATGCGCGTTCCAATCGACGAGCTCGAGCGAGCTGGGGCAATCAGTCCCAACCCCATTATGGGCGCTCATGAAGGCTTCGAACATGCAGGAAAAAGGTGGATGCGATCGTATCGGTTTCAATCTATACCCTCTGCCCGAGTTTGCACTCTCGGATCGCCCGCAGGCACGAGTCGATAGGGTTTGTCCCCTCTTAGGATCCCTTGCAACGGCTGGAATTGATCCACAGCGAATCGTCCATTTCGACGGGCAGTTGTCAACATTTGAGAAACTCGACGCGATTGGCAAGGAACTGAACGATCTCTCTCAGTCTCTGGCTCTAGTTTCAAAGCAATGGGCCCCCCTAGCAGTCATTTGGACATCTGAAGTGCGATGGCGAGCCTTATTGGCCGAATGTGAGGTTCGTCGCGTAGGTGGCCGACCCGTCACAGCGTCTCATCGTTGGTCTACGAAAAAGAAGAAGAAAACGGCAATCATTTCGGACCCAGAAAACGAAGGTAGAGAAGTGGACGCGGATGAGTTGCAGGATGGGGAAGAGAGTGAGGGCGGTGCCTCAGAAGGTGAAGAGGCAGAGACCGGGGCAGGCGAAGAGGGAGAAGAGGAGGAGCTAGAGGATGAGGGTGACACATCCGATGAGGACTTCGAACAGAGCAAGGATGATGAGGAGCCCGAGAATGAACGTCAGCACACTCCCGTCGTGGGCGAGACCGTCGTCGAGGCCATGACCTCGACCAACGCGGAAACAACGGCAGAAGCAACAGAAGCAAAGGGTGCGGATCAAGCAGCTTTGGCAGAGGGCGAGAAGGAAGGGGGTCAAGAGATAGATAAGGAGCCGGATCATGAGGCATTCATGCTTACCCGAGGGTTGGATGAAGCCGCTCAGCGCCATGCCCGCATTTGGACAGCGAAGGAACTAGCATACTTCTGGGATGCACATCTTGACGCACCACTCTCTTCGGATGGAACGTCTCTGGGTGATACCCGATGGCTCGCGAAAACATACTATTCCGTAATGATGCGCTATTTTGACTCTGGGGATGTCACGGGGGCCTATGACTCCGCTGACGATTACGCACGATTAGCATCAAAGGGGCTTATTAGCCACCTAGAATTCAATCTGGCCGCTTGGAAGAAAATCCAAAAGATCCTAAGCATTCGCATATCTCGCGATGCAAAAATCATCCGCGCAGCCGAGTGGTGGAGTGCATGGGATGGATGGGCTGGCCACGCGCTGCGTAGCCTTTTCTTCGGGAATCTCATGGTTTCTCCAATGCTTCACGTCGCGCAAATTTACCAAACACATAGCTATGTGCTCTTAGAGCCCTTGGCCCACTTGCTTGCCCCAATTCAACGGTCCGAGCAGGCATTGAGTGCAGCTAATGGTCTCAGCACATTAGGCTTTGGTCGCTTGGCATTGAAAGTTCTGAATGCACGAGAACTTCTGCTTTCGACCTTAACGGCATCTATCAGCGCGCTTGCTGAGGAGCAAGCCAAGTTAGACCACGAACTTCGCATAACGTTTCCTTATTTCACATCTACTCTAGCTTTAAACCCGGCAGAGGCACTGGAGCTAGCCAAACTTCTGGAAGCGCATAACCGGGAAGCACAGTGCACTCAGTCGATGGCCCTTGCCGAGCTGCTTCATTTGGAATGCCAAGCTGTTTCCGAGTTCGACAGTTCAATTGCTAAGCAGGCGTGCGAGGAGGACCAGACGTCGGCCGCATCATTCACGCCGCATGCGTCAACGCCGTCCAGAGTGCTACTGGGACCCGGACCGCTCTCTCGGTGGCTCCTCGTTCCCTGCAGTGCCTATCCAACCTCTCAATCCACGAGTGCAGGAACCTCGGCCGCGGCACTATATCTTAAGGCAAAAGAGTCTGAGAGTGGACAGGACCAGCTATCAACAGGCTCCAGATACGCATCACTTCGTGGCATCATGGCTTTAGATGTGGCACCATCCCTTCGTTTCTTTCAGCCGCAATATGAGCTTATTAGGGTCAGTACGGAGGATGAAGAAAGATCAGGAAAGCTTGAGTCCACCGCAGCATCGACTTCATCAGTAATGGCACAAGAGTCAATGGGCGCTCCTGTTTGGAGGAGTCGAAGTACAACCAGTCATGACTCAATTGATCCGTTCGCTTCTTCCGTGCGGACCTACTGGTATGCCGCGAGCTTTGCTAGAGACGACGGCGAACAAAGTCAGCAAGATTCTCAGCAAGGACCTGCCACGTTTTCACCGCTTGTGCTGAGTGAGGCCGAACTCACGAAGCTAGAGAGCATTGCTGCTGAATGTCTGGCCTTGAGGCTTGTAAGGTCTGATGCAAAATATATGGGGAGAGGACTCTTACTGTATCTATTGCTGACTTCTGGTGTGTGGGATGTTGACTTGTTTACGGACGTTGCTCCCCCAGTTCATAATCTGTTCCCCGAACTTTCAACACAAATTGCGTTTTGGAGGCTCAATCCACTCCAACTTTCTGACCCCGTTTCTCAGCTAGAGAGTCTATTCATACCTCCCAACAAAGATTCTGATATTCACCGTCTGCTCCAGGCCGATTTGGACTCAGGGAGCACTACCTCAAGATTAATTCCTCAGGAATTATCGGCTCTACTAGAGCTTTCGTTGAGCATGCCGAGCAGCTGGATACATGCGCGTAATGAGCTTCTCGCCGAGCGGCATCGACGCTCTAGCGCCGCAGACATTATGACAGATACGCCTCAGATCGATAAACGCCAACTGGCGTTCTATCGTGTTATGGTAATCGCCCCCACCTTCCCCGTTTTTAGTGCCATTGCCCCATGCCTTTCATCTAATATTCTGCGTAGCCGCATGTATGAACCCCTCGATTTCGTTTGCGATGGGACCCACGGTTTGACAGGGCTGGCGTTTACAATCGCGGATGGAACGCCCAGCAAATCTGCTTCGTTGGATCCGATGAGGTGTGAGGCTCTGTTTCATCATATTGAGTATGGCCTACGCACAGGACTTGCTAGACGATTACTAGCATTGCACGAGGCCGAAAAAGAGGCCAGACGTGCGGATGTGGCACTTGAGGTGCAATTAACCGAGTTTGACTCGGTTTACAAGGCCAAACTACAAGGGGTAGGTTTGACGATGGACGGCCTTCGAGATCTTGCAGAGTCTCCTATGGCTGCCACACTAGCGAGGGAGGTTAGAGATTACCAAGGCCTCTCGAGTGATGATGCTCTCGGGTCGATCATGCTACGCACAACTGATTGCGATAAGTTGCTGCGCGCTAAGTGGGTCGAAGACGTTCGCTTGATGAACAAAATTGATGCCACCCTAGGTAGCCTGACGCGCAGATTTGGGGAATATGAAGCAGCTACAGCGCAAGACATTCTATCTTATGAATCACATGTCCTTATGGAGCTGGATCGTCTCGATCTAGGTGTGGAATATGATAGCGATGAGGAGCACCTGGAAGATCTTGAGGAGGATGATGATATGTGCGAGGAAGAGGAAGAGGAAACGAGTGAACTCGGAGACACAACACCACGCACACGAGCGCGTGTTCATTTCCCATTCACGATCACAACAAAAACAAGATCGAGTGAATATATACGATCTGTTCGAGCGGTAGCCTCACGTGTTCAGCGCTTGTTCACTCAGGTAGTATCAATCTTTTCAGATGCCACATTAAGCGATCAGCTCAAATGGAGGACCGAAGGAATCTCTAATGCTTTGCGTACCTGGGCGATGTCTTCATTGGACAGTAGTGTCGTAGACTTACCATCAAGGAAGATCGTGCTCGATCCATTGCAGGTCAGCGCGCATTGCCACCTTGCTAAGTATGCAATGCCTCGACTGCCCTTACATCCTATTGCCCTTCGAACAGAGCTGGCACAAGCGCGAATGTTGCAGCGCGAGTGGGTGCTCACGACCTCAAGCGTAAGCCCAACTCAAGCCAATGCTGCAAGCGATGCATCTAGATCCCCTGCTCAATGCGCAGCCGCTGCCGCTGTGCTATGGTTCAGAGCTTCACAGTCTGCAGCGCTTGCTGCTCATCTGCACATGTTCACGCTTCGTATTGCGGACTATGTTTCTGAGGCAAGGAGATGGAAAGCGGAATGTCTGAACGCACAAGCACACCGTATGACCGAGCTTCTGAAACAATTTAACTTACGAGACAAGAAACTTGAGGAAGCCCGACTGAAACGGGATGCTGAAATCCGCCAGCAGCTGGAGGAGGAACGAGCTCGACTTAAACAGCTCAAGGGTGACCCAATCCCCAAGAAGAAAAGGCGGCATCGACATGGAAGAGAGGAGGACCCAGAAGGCGGCGATCAGGATAACCAGGATGCAAAATCGAGCGAGGCACCTGCACCAAATCCGACTTCGGTTGATGATGAGAAGGAGTCGCGCGATGGAGGAGCACGACTAAATAGTGCAGAAATCCCATCACTGGAACTCATGACGATAGATGTGGAACCAGGATCCACTGTTGAAGCTCCTTCTTCGACCAGGTCAGAGCCCAATCAAAGTACAGTAGAGGTCGAGGAGAACAATGAGGGTTCAGTCATAGAACTCGATACAAAGGTAGGCAAGCGCCAGAGGGCACGTGATAGACACCGTCAGCAGGATTCTAAGCGTGTCCAACTGAGTATCGAAGATTTGGGAGGCCTTTTGGAGGCAGCGGCAAATGCAGCGAATATGGGTGTTGAAATTGAGCCACCTCCGCTTTCGGGTGTAACAGAATCAGAGACCAGGGACGAAGGTCAAAGCGGTAAGTCATCTAAGAAGAATGCGAAGGCCAAAGGCGGGAGCGCGACTGAAGAACAGAGTGAGCCGTTGGATCCAATTCGTGAGCTCGAACTTGCACGCGAAAAGGAACAAGAGCGACAACGTAAGCTCGAGCAGCGCAGGGAGCGGGCTCGGGAGCGTCGTCGACAACGTAGACTCAAACTTCAGGAGCAGAAGAACGAAGACCGAATGGCCGATGAAGCAGGTGAGGTGAGTAGCGACGATGGTGAAGATTCCGAATTAGATGAAGAGTCGAACCAATGGCTCCAGGATCTGGAGCAGCAGCTCAATGCCGAACCACTGGTTGTCCCTCTCGTTTCTGACATACTGCGTGACCTGCCGAAAGCCACAGCGCTTCGTCTTGTCATTCCTCCACCACCAGCGGTCCCATTGTGGAATGACGCCGTGGAAAGAGACATGCCACTAAGCTGGTTCAGTGAACGTGCTGCAGTTGCAAGTTATCGAGCAGTTGCAGAGGGCGCGCTTTCAGCAACGCAGGTTGGATTACGAATCTGTAGTCTCGACACCATACTGCATCCGACTACTCAAAGGCTGCTGGGGTTGTCCCACCTTGGCGATGAAGATACCCAGGAAACAAACCTACCATTATCTAGATTCTCAACTGCCCTAGCACGTGTTATTCAAACCTGCTCTGGCATGGCGGTCGAAGCGTCGCTAGACTCGCCGCACTTGCTAGATGGAGTTATGCACCTGGCCCAGAACAGTTTGGCGGATTTCTATGCCCTTAAACTCCCATATTTTATTCGGATTTATTCCGAGCATACGCGACCTCTTGTCCCGGCAACTAAGTCGCTGCTAACCAGCAGCATCGTTTCGGGGAATCTGGCCGCAGTCTATGATCCTAAGGCCTGTCTGACTCTTGATCCCGTTCGCGCGTTTTTCCCTAAGGCACAGTCGCGTTATATGATTTGCCCACCGGCGATCACTCGTCTTTCGCGGCGGGTTGGCCGCGCTGTCCCTCTTCCCCGATTCGCTGCGGCCGCTGACCTTTGGAGTGCGACATCAGTATCGAGTCGAGTGGCAAGAAGATTCCAACCACCTATTAGCGAGGTGATTATGAGGATTCCTACACCTGAAGAACTAGCTGGAAGTATGAGTGTCCGATACACTGGGGATGATCCACTCGTCGTAAACCCTCGTGATCAGTATTTCCTTAAGCTTCCCTGGCAAGGGCAGCGAACCAAAATGGCCCGCTTTACATTGGCGGCTCTGCAGTCGGTGTGCCATTCGCTCCTCTCGGATCGATTTATGAATCTGGCTGCGCTAAAAGCCATCGTAGCTCAGTACGGCATTGGTATCCAGCATAATGAAGATGAGGCAACAAGTGAACAACCGGCTGAGACGACTGAATCCAACTCGAATGACCTAACCTTCAACATTGTGCAGTTCATTTCAGGGTTAGGATTGGTCGATGACTCGGTTCTCGCAGAGACAGTCAAGGACCCTGATCAAGTCAAGTTCGTCCTCGATTGGTTCCGACACTCGGCGAATGGCATGTTTGACGAGGATGGCGCACTCGAACAGTGGTTTGTTAGCACGTTCCCAGTCGACCAGTCGACAGGTGAATCTGTAAGCCAACTGGATCGAAACGCACGGCCGACCTCAGCACTATCAGCCGCTTTGGCTGGGATAGGGGAGTTGACTGACGACTGGGAGTCACTTCAGGCACTAGGTCCCCTGGCTCTCTGGAGCTGGAAACCTAGGATTCCACATAGCTACGCAGAGAGGCGAAGAACTGACCGTGTTACAGCATTTGTTGCATTTGATAGCACTCCTGGATCTGGATTTTACTTCAATACTGAACGTTCAAATGGACAAGGAGTCAATCGTGACGAAGAGAATCCAGACGAGGGCACTGGACTTGATGAAGAGAAAACGGTACTTGAGTCGAGCCCAGAAGAAGCTCGAGTGAGACAGAACACGGCCTCGCTTTCGTCAATGGAGAGGAACCGGTCTCAGCCCATTCGTATTGATGGCATTTCATTCATGGCGTTGGCTTCGCAGCAGCGTAGCGGCGGGTTGACATTTGGGCAGTTTGATAGCCAGCGAGAGTCGCAAATTGTTGACCAGTTATCATGGAATCCGATTGGGCCAAGATTTGGCCTGGCGGATAAACTCGGCCTTTGCCCAGAGTTTGCCGACGATATAGTACGCCTTGTCAGTATTCCCTTGCAGCAGCATTGGTCTAAGGATGATATTCTCTCGAAGGTAGACCCGCCCGCCGCGTTGCATTCCGAGTTCGTGTCTGCAGAAGCGGAGAGAACTGGCATACAGTCCCAGACAGCCTACTCCCTTCAGAGCTCCCTGCTTCACGTTCGGCAATCCCTGCTGAAGTCCCTTGCACTCTGCCATGGGGAGCCAATTGCAATTGAGCCGGAGATTCTACGTCAATATGCCACATTTGTTGAGTCCAACTTCGCCACATACTTCAGGAAGACTCCTTTCCCATGGCTCGAACCGCATGCTTTTATTAAGGAGGCAACCTATGGCATATTGTCGTTGACGGGGTCAGTTGTGGACCTAGGTCATATTATGCTACGAATGCAGATTGATGCTGAAGGCTTCAACCGCCAGGCGGACCGCAAGAAGTTCATGATTGCTGTCCTTGATACACACCAGACTGGTATAACGAAGCTATGCTTTATTGCGCTTATGCGGGTTTCCATTAAAGTATTGACTGACAATTTGGGACTTTCAATGGATCCCGTTGATTGGACTGACGAGCGTATTCTAGAGGAGCTGCAGGTCCAGCTCACAAGTGAACTTACCCGCTATCGCTCGATCCTACCAACGTCCATCGTGACAACTCTGCAGCTCCGAACTGACATCGATTTGGATGCAATTGAGGCATCGTATTTCGAACTGTTTGATGCGATCTATTCAGCCGTTTCTGCAAGTCGACGCTGTATCGACGGAGTCACACCAGATTTACATGAAGCTCCAGCTCGTCGGAGTGTCATTGTGATCTGGACCCTCTTCTCATCTCTCTTTAAGACCACATATGAGCCAAATGAGAGTTCAGACACGAAGAACGAATCCGAGCTGGAGGAATCGGAATATTCGACGCCATACCGTGAGCTTTTCCTGCCTGCTCGACTCTCTGTAACTCCTGAGGAGTGGCCTCTTCCACCTAAAGTTAACTATCGTGAGAATCCTCTTTTTGCGCTGTGCTGCTTTGTAAGCCGCCGCGTGGGCGATGAGGTGCATCCGCCTCTCGCCGCATCTATGCAACAGATGTGGATAACTTTAGCATGGGTAAATCCGCTGACTAGCCTGCAGGAGGTGACATGGCTCCAGCGGCTCCTGGCTCTCTGCCTTGCTCACGGTCGACTCGATCTAGTTGAACAGTACATATTGCCCTCCGTACGAGCCACAGTTGGCGTGTGTCTGGCTCTTCGAGATGCCCTACCTGTATATCCCTACCTCGAAGTCTCGGGATTTGATCCAGTCCAAGAGCTTTCCTTTGTGCCAGACTCACCGAAGTGGTATAAGGCGACCAAAGTATCGAGGCGTTTTGCGCGTGCCTCAGTAGACTCGATGATTCGTACCACGAAGAAGGATCTTGACCCCACATCAGTGATCACCCCGAATCCAATTCTATCACATCCTGAGTACATGACCCCCTCCGTGCTCTCTGTGAATGCTGCAATCACTGAACCATTTCTGACCGTTAGCCCCTACTCTACGGGCTATGGATCCTTCTTAGACGTGCTTTATTGTGCGGCGCACGTGTCCACATCTGCTCCATTAAATGCATACCATCTATGCAACGAACTCATGCGGCGTGGATCCGAGTTAGCATTCGAGCCGCCTAAAGGAAGTCAAGACGATGGTTCGGGTGTCTCAACAAGCCCTTCGAACGCGGGCCAGGGCGGTGCATCGATCCCATCTGCGTGGCTACCCAAGATTGACCGGTCGACGATCGAAAAGGCTCGCAGTGTCTTGAAGTACTCCACGTTCTGGAAATTAAGCGAGGACATCTGCAGGATTGCTCAAGAGATGTTCGAAACGGAAATGCCTCGTGCTGTAGAATCAGCAAGGTGGCGGCCAGCGGAGCAAGCGACCTGCATTTGGGGTACCAACCCCTTGAATCTCTGGCTACGCACACGCGCTCGGCATCGCCTTATCTATGAGACGATCGATTGGATTATCATGTGTGGTGAACGCAGCGGTCTGAGTGAGCTGAAGTGGAGGTATGACAAAGTTGAAGAGCTAATCGGAGTTCGAGAGCAGTCTCACGATGAGCCATCAACATCAGACGAACTCTCACATGCTAAAGATCGAGACTTTTCGGTCCTGCCACAACAACTATCCCTGGCAAAGATTCATCTCGTCGCCGCCGAATTATCGTCGACCTTGCATCCATTGTCTCTGTTCATTCCTACGATTAGCACGACCCTTACACCGATTGCTCTTCCCACAACTGCGGCCCTTTCTGATTTGTACACCAGTAGCGATGAGGCCTTTTTCGAAGAGGCCTCGGGTGGTAATACCACATGCGATTGCTACTCACACAGAGGGTGCTCCTCCCGTACATGTTTAGGTTCGATCTTCCATGAGTACCTGAGCACGAAAGAATTGCGAGGAGGACAGGGAAGAAGGCAACCCAAGTCTCATTCCTTTACGATGCTACGTGTCCTTGAAATCACAGGCGAGCCATTATTGGCATTTTCTTCGTACTCGTCATTGAAGACAATTGCACGCATGATGTACATCAAGGCGTTCCGTCATGCGTTCAAGGCGCATGCCTTGACACCATTCAGTCCCCTGGCGTTCAAGATCCTGATGAACATCCATATCGCGCTGGGGGCTCCCACAGCCGCCTTGCGAAGGATCTATCGTGATCGTGTTGTCGAGGGAGTAGGGACGGATCCCACAACGAACGTGCTCTTTATGCAGGTTGGTATTGCGACTGTTAACAGTTTGATGTCAGAAACCGCAAGTGACGGAGTGCAGGCATGGTTTACCACCACATTCTCACAACCGGTTGAGGTCCAGGCGGATGCAGCCGTGGGTGATGCACCATCAGAGGATGCGAGTTCCGTTCAGAACCCACTCACTGATTCCTCGGACGACAGCAGCAATAGGAGTAGCAGCATTAGCGAACACATTGGTGACGGTGATCGTAGCAGTTCAGGACCTATCGAGCTCGGCTCTCAACTGCATACAAACTCTGGCTCTGAGGTCATCAGAAGTGAGGCAACATCCCTCATCATCAAGACAGAAGACGGGATCGAATCCGCCGACACGTCAGGCACAGGCGGCTCCGAAGAACCTCCGGACTCCTTCCCGTATTCGGTTGTGGCAGCCGTGGCTCCGGGTCTTTCAATTCTTCTGGCGTCTACAGAGTTACAAATCATTGCGTCGCGCGTTCGTAGTGCGCTACTCAAGAAGCGAGCCGTGCTGAAATCAGCACTGGCACTTGCTAGGGCTCGTGCCGCCGTTGGAAAGGTTACCAATATGCTCAATAATCGTGAATGGCATCTTTTGAGGGGTACCACAGGGCTGGTGGAGACTTACAACCTTGCGCGTGGGTTGCTGCGGTCCCAAATTGTCTCTTCTGCTCAAGAACTCTTTAAACAGGTTGCTGCGACTGGTCGCCGCGTCCTAGTGACAATCGCTCGCAACTCCAGTGCGGCCATTGAAGAGCAATATGCAGCCTGGTGTAAGTGGCGTCGAGCTGCACGCAAGCTCCTCTCATCTTTGTCGTCGTTAAGGCCCCACCATGCGGTTTCTGCGCAGACCGACTCCGCAACAGCAGGACCTTCTTCATCAGCAAGTCCTACACAGCCTCAGTCGCAGACTACACCTCCCGCGCCCAAGAGCCTTGACGACCTTCTCTCTTCCGATGATGAGGACGAATTCGTATGGAATACGCCGATGCCACAGTCCACAGCTGCAGTCTCAGAGTCAAAGCCAATCAACTTGATTGCGTTGGATGACACTGATGTAGATGACAAAGAAGATGATGATTTAATTGTCATCAATGCGGAAAGCGCCACAGCCCCAGCAGAGCCGTCACTACAGTGTGTAAGTTGTCCAAAACACGCGGAACTGGAACGCACGTTCGACGCCATTGACTACGCGTATTTGCGCGCACGCTTGTTCCTGACGCGAGTCGCAGAGTTCCCTCATGCTAGTCTCGTACGCCTAACCGAGCTGCTTTGCCGTCAATCGCCATCGGATCGCGAAAGTTCTTCTAGGCTGTCAGAGACTGGGTTTGGTGACGATGTGGGTGGACAAATGGACCTCGTAGCGCGTCGATTTGTTGCGCAATTCTCTGATGACATCTGCAGATCAGCAGAACAATGTCGCGACTGTGAAGGTTTTGACAAATTACAGCCAATCCTGGATGAGGTCAGCGACTGTGCGGCCGCATTGTTGAAGTTGCCCGTACTCACGGGTCTCTCAGCATTCGCCATGACCGTGCATTCACAACTCTCGAGTTCCACCATGCTGCAGAGACTTTCTGGATATCATCTTGTCTCCGTTGGAGACACTCTGGATACAAGCATCCCTTCAAGTTCGACTGTTTGGTCCGAGCAAATTATTGTAGCGCTTGAGCCGCCAGCACAGTCACGCAGAGCCTTTAATTCACCTCTTATTGGTCCCGACCACGCATGGAATCCCTTTGCGGCTTCTGGTCGCCTGTTGCTCGAGGACGAACTGAGCGTGCGTAATGTGATGGAGTCATTGAGAGGTTTCATTGGCCTTCAAAGTGTTGTTTTCTGCGCGTTGTACAACAACAAAAATATTGAAATATATGGCGCTTACATGCGTTAATCAACGTCATGTCGTGTATACTAGTTCAGACCACTGTGCACGTGGGGATGTACATAGTCAATAATCCATACAACATGCTGTATTATTTTCCTATTAAACACAATGTGGATCGCGACCACGAAGAGATGAAGACCCACGTCTCTTATTCGGTTTGACCGCTGTAGTCGTAGCCTGCCTCAACTGCTGCCGAGAGAGAGGCTATCAGCGAATCGAGCTCTTTCTGGTTCAACTCGAGCTTGACCTCCTGCTGAGTCTCGAGCTTGCTAACTGGATCGACACCCTTGAGAGTAAGAGTGAGGAGCAAGAGCGTCTCTCGAACCTGGGACATTTGACTGCTACTGAGCACGAGGCGTACACTCCAGTCGAAGTCCTTGAGATACATAGGGAACACTGACGAGATACGCTCAATTAGTGCAGTGCGAATTTCGGTACCGCGAGCGGCGAGCACCGACTTGATTATTCCTGAAGAAGCAGACACCTGAGCCTGCTCCAGCGCTGCATCGACCTCCTCTGCACTCCACTTGTTGCCAATTGCAGCAATAATGAAGTTCTTGGCTGCGGATGTGAGCTCTGCGGCATTGACCATGGATGCTGTTGCATTTCCTACACCGAAACCTACGCCCAATCGTTCGCATCCGCAGATCGAGTCGACGATGTTGTGCAGAAGCACCTCCACTTCTTCCGGGGGCAGGGTGTCGATCAAGCGTACCTTTTCTGCACCCAGGACACCTTCAAGTAGCTGTGCGGACATCGTGCTACAGACTATGTATGGTGTGTGATGGATGTGTGATGCTGAATGGGATTGGGATTGGTTTCGCGCAATCGCGTGTCAGTGGTGATGATCTCGTCCCGTAGCTTTTCTAAAGCACGCGGGAGGGGGAGGCTAGACTCACTGATCTGTCTGTTCGTAAAGCAAGCAGTGCTCGGGCGACTCCTCTATCTGCGCTGCCGACACTGGGTGCGTGGGCGCTGAGTTCGATTCGAGAGCTAGGGTGGGGAGGAGAGAAGGATAAACTTGAGTGGGTATTCGCGGGCATTTTCCGACAGGACGAAAGAAGAAAGCATATCTTGGTGGTGAAAACCATGCATTCCCTTGGCAGCTGCAGTCAACTTCAACACACCTTGAAGTGGGTATCTTTCCGTGTATCATCAAAAGAATCTGCCACGTTCTCCTCTTTGTCTCAGATTTGCGAGCGCCCACGGATTTATTGCAGGGTTTGAGACGGCTTGATGGGACACGTAGGTGGCAAGGCATCGAAAAGCACCTAGTGCATGCCCAAAGCCCCACGCACCGCCGCAAAACCAGACGCTGAAAGCTCTGTCTTCACCCTTGCATTTCCGACCAGGACGGGGCAGCCGGAGGAGGGTGGATGGAATTTCCAACCGGGGGTGATGGAATACACCGCAGAGGGCTCGAAAACGGGCTTGTGTGTAAGGGTATCTTCGAGTAAATTGCGTGGGACGTGACCAATGCACAGTTATATCAATTATGCTGCTCGAGGCATCTAGCGTATAGAAATATATTCACACCGTTCCGGCCCCCTCAAACGTTTTATTTCACACGCAATCCTGCAAAAACTCACTTTTTTGACTATGATTCACACGCCATTCCTACTGCTTGAAATAGGGTTTCAATCCGAGGATTGTGATACGATCCGTGCAAGTTCAATACTAGGATGGCCTCACGAGAATAGTACGTATTATTTGCGCCCTGTGATTACTCTGTTTGAGCTGTGTCATACCACAAAACTGGACTGGCTTCACTTCTTCAGAGGAAGTTCACGAGCTCCCTTCTCGGCACTGGTTTCGCCGGTTTTCCGCTCGTTCCAAGGGGGCTCTCACCCAGACCGAGCACAAGAGGGCTTTTCAAATCCAGCTCTGCAAATGGGGTGCCTGGATCCTCGCAGCATTCGCGTCCGTCGCGTGAAGGGGACGCAGGGGTACGCTAAGACTGGAACTCAGGACTCGTGTTCAAGTGCAGTTCGCGAGCACCTCGTGCGTTATACGAATGTAACTAAGAGTGCGCATTAAGCTGTAGGTAGCTGGCGTTCCTGGCTTGTCTGGTCACGCCAGCGCTCGTCAGAGCAGTGAACGATTCAGCGGCTCGCGCTTGGTTTGCAATCGATGACGAAGTGAGGAGAGTTTGAGTTTGGCGCCTGTCGATGCACTGATCACCGTACTGAATCGATACCATCGTGGATGGCGCTGAGGCGCCTGCGCTTCCACGCAATTTATTAGCGCTGCTTTGCATGGTATGACAGATAGTCAAGGCGAAACTTGGCGGATGTTCCTGAGGACCAAGTCGTGCACGTGCTCGTGTGATGCGCGTGAGTTGCGTCGGCAGCTGCCATCCGTGATGGCTAGCACTGCGTCATTGTCGCCAATCTCCCCAGTCCGCGGTAGATCTTTGTCCATTTCGCACGAGATCCGTTCGATCAGGAACCTAGATTTTGCCCACGTGTATTTTCATCACCAAGACCACATCGACTCATGGCTTGCATTGTCTTTCACTTCCTCATTACTCTAGCGACTACCTGTTCAAGCTTGTTGTGATTGGTGACTCGGGTGTCGGAAAGTCATGCTTGCTTCTTCGCTTTGCGGACGACACCTTTACTCAGAGCTACATCTCCACGATCGGCGTTGACTTCCGTTTCCGCACAGTCCACGTTGACGGCAAGGCTGTAAAGTTGCAGATCTGGGACACAGCCGGTCAGGAGCGTTTCCGTACAATCACATCGGCGTACTACAACGGCGCCGACGGTATTATCCTAGTCTACGACGTTACAAGCAAAGAGTCCTTCGATCACGTCTCTGAATGGCTTGCAGAGGTCGATCGTCATGCTTCGGAAAACATCCAGCGCCTACTCGTCGGCAACAAGGCGGATCTCGTAGATCAGCGTGAGGTTTCCGAAGAAGTGGCTGCACAGTACGCAGATAGCTTAGGCATTCCTTTCGTTGAGACTTCGTCCAAAACCGCAGCGAACGTTGATACTGCTTTCCTGATGCTCACACGAGCCTTGGTTGCGGCACGACAGCAAGAGCCTCCTGTCGCTCCTACGCCAACGCAACTCGCAAGTCTCGACAAGCCTGCCCCAGCCAAGAAGAACTGCTGCTAAGTGTGTCATTACTGGCCATTCATGCGAAACCTGAGCTGGACCTTGGGTGAGTCCACCATGAGATGGTAAAGACAAGGGAATACTTTTGTGATGCTTGTTAGTCTATCAGAGAGTTGATTTCATTTGTAATCAGCTGGCGTAAATTTTCTTAGAATATTGTTATGACGACTTGGAGAGATTTGTTGTTGTAGATGCAAACCAAAGTGGTTTCACGACAACAGTCTATGTGATTGAAAGGGCACAACAAAAAGGGCTGAGCCTCCATTCCAGTTTGCTCTTCGCCCTTCGTCGCCTCTATATCGCCACGAACTTAACGCTGCCTTGCGTCGTGATCACGATCGCACGAGAACGTAAGAAAGGCAGGGTCGAGTTTCTGCATTGTGTAGCGCCTCTGCTCTGGCGAGTGCCACTGCAGCTTTAGCTTCTTGTAATGATCGGCTTATGATCTGTCCCGTAGTATCAGCTCAGACTTGATGAACGCGTTGCTCCTGAATTTGAACATGGGTTAGCAGGCTCAACATGCTTCCTTGCTTGTTGGCTTCCTCCAGTAGCCCCTTTCGTTCTATATCTGCATATGGTTTATCCACCACCTGCGAGAGTGCAGCCAGTGCTGCCCGCGCAAACGACCGTACCTTGCTTGCTTTTGAACCTACCATCGCTTCGACCACTCGAGCCATCAAGCACTGAACTGTACATCAGCTTCGCATATTGCATTTCGGAAGCATAAGAAAGGGACAAACAATCCCCGAAATGAAGCCCACCACATTCACGCTCACACATCCACACCCTCATCACCGCACATTGAGTGTTACATGTAACCAACATTAGCGTCATTTTCAACGTAGAATGACCCATGACATAAAAGCTTACACATGTTTATAGGTTCAAGGCAACTTCGTCGGTTAACCATAATATCGAATCCCTCGCTGTATTGCATTATCTACTTGCCTTTCTTCTTGAAGGGCACCGTGGGTCTGTATAACCCCGTAACAGGGTGAACATCCCATAGCGAGGGACGCAACGGCTGAATGGATGTGTCCCACTGCATCTGCATACAGCTCGCCATGAGCAGATCCGATTGGTATACCGGGACACTTCGATTCGGGGCGAGGCCAAGTTCATGTTCTACAAAATAGCGAAGTGCTGCAACGGTATTTGCATCATAAAGCTCCTTTTCGGTTGCGATAACTACGACTTTGTGTGGGTGGGTATCAACGTCTACGTCCTTGTAGTCCACTGTGGGATGGCTTCGGGGCGAAATTGCACCGCTTGGGGCCACAACACTAACTGCGCTGGCACCATGTGCAAGCAAAACGACACACAACTGATCCCAAGGAGGCCGTGCTGTGGCGGGGTCCACGGCTGCCTTAATCTCATCCGTGGTAAATTTGGGGAGCAGCGGGCAAGACTGAACCGAGTTGGGAGTTAGGACGATGTGAAATTCATCAAGCCAACCTCGTCCCAAAGTCGTCGACGAACCTTGCCTAATTGATGTCCAATATCTATTACGCTGAAGCAAGTGCTTCAACTCCTTCCCCCCTAAGAGTGCCTGAGCCGTAGAGTCGGCCTCAACCTCATAGCCCTCGATTGATAGCAGATTTTGCGTCATACCAGCGGCTGATGCGGTTGGTCCTGCTCGACGACCCCCACGACCGGATCTTGACGCTCGAGACATTTGCTGCGGCTCTTCACCATCACTGATATCCTTCACACAGTTGACAAGCCATTCAGGTCTCAGAACCGCCTTCGCGGTGGCAAGTGCGGCCAAGAATTTGAGCGTGCGCTTTGGTTGGTCCGTGACTAGGAAGTCACATAGTATAAGCTGGTGGGCGTCTGAGGGTGCTGTGGCAGTGATTACGCGGAATGGACCGCACGAATCAGTAGCTTTGTAATTACTTTGAGATGGTCGAATTGTGGGAAAGTCTGTCACCAAGTAAGAGCCGTTGATCTTCTCGAGTCGCTTTCCAATGGAATCAAGCGTCATGTTGTACCTGGACGAACCAAACGCAATACCCGTGACCATAATGCGCGATGAAGCGCTCAATGCAATACATACTGATGCACTAGTTGATGCTCCATCTGACACAGCAGCCCTCGATATTACTGTACTAACAGGTGGTTGTGTATCAATCTCCTTGGTCTCATCAGACATCTGAGGGCTCACACGCCCCAAGCTGGAGCTAGCATCATCCGTAAGGACGCGCTTAGTACTATCCAAACCTGGATCATCAGGGTCAGGTAACGGCTCCTCAGCGAGAGTGGATGTCACTCCATTCACCCTTCTTCGAGTTGGACGTTTCCTCCCTAGAGGTGTCGGATCGTCGACGGTGGTTGAGGTGAAGGCGGCAACGGAGATATGCTGGTTTTCCGATTGGCTGTCAGAGTTCGATAAAGATATCGTATCATCAAGTGAGCTCTGCGTCGCTTCGATGATCCGACGTCGTCGTGTTGTAACACCACCGCCACCACCCCCAAGCAACCGACCTTTTGACCTGCTTGAAATAGCTGGTGAATCGCTCCCGTCTGAACTTGATTCATTCGTTGTGGTAGTCGATGTGTGGTCATCAGAATCGCTCTCTTCTTCGTTCATGTTCGGTTCATCCTTGATAATTCTTCGAGATGCTGCACGCCGGTTAGGCTGGCGAGAGGGCTTCTTTAGAGGAGCCTTCGCGACCTGTGCTTCATTTTGTGCTCCCTTACGTGTATGAATCGATGTTGGGCTAGGGGCAGTGGAAGAAATGTCGTTGCATCCATTGGTGTTTGTGGCTTCCGCTGCACTTTCATCGTTGTCACATCGTCCTGATTTGGAATCTTCCGTACCTGTGGATGCCTCATTGCTAATTAGGCTACATAGGGCATCAGCGGAATTGCCAAGAAGGTCAACTGAAGGGAGGGACAATGCCTCAGGGAGTTCCTCAAGCAGTGATCCTGATGAACTATCCCTTAGTAAGTTAGGATGTCCACGAGTATGCCCTGGCGTTTCTTGTGTATCGTCGAAGACTATACCAAGCCGCTCCAAATTATCCCAGGAATCCACATCACTGCTACGAGCGACTACCTGCATACATTCTGCGGCGAGAATGGCGGTTCCTTGATCATCCGGCGTTCCGGACACCCTATTCCACTTCGAAAACTCTGAACTGGACTCTGATTCTAATTCAAGCTCAAGCGAGCTTATTCCAAGCTGTTGGCTTCGAATCCGACTGGGATCTGCGGGGTTCATGTTGTCTGACAAGATTTGAGTTGTCGTAAGGTAAGCGTTATTGGAGTCAGACTGAGGTGCATCAGGCTCAGAGAGGACCTGGGTTGGTGTGTACGGGATGCTACCTCGACTTCCTTCGGACGAGTTTGTCGTGGTTGAGGTTCTTGCGGAATCCTTGTCTACATCTGGTAGGACCTGGGTCGCCTCCATGATGACTTGTGTGGTCGCACCTAGTACTACTGTGGGCTCTACATTATCATTAGAGTCAGCCGGTGAGTGCTCCAGCACTTGGGTTCTCCCCAGCTTTTGCGTTACATCTGTGATTAGTTGTGTATCTGCAATGACTAGCGTGGGATCGGCAACCATGACTTCGGTACGATCGACAAGCGGTAGGGTCTTGTCGCCATCTAGCTCGTTTAAGGGTGAGAGCACCCTGTCGACGTTGGAGTCCCGCCGCATTGACACAGAGTCAATCGTACGTTCGAGCGTAGCTGCTCGCCTTTTGGTCTGCAGAAGCACAGGGTCGATCCACGACTCCCTTCCTTCCGATTCTGCCTTTTCTCTCGCACCTTCGTCCGGACCCTGGTACCACTCATGGGGAGGTTTGTCCTGGCAGGTTGATTCATCGTCCACACTCTGTGTCGGTGGTAATTGGTCTTCTAAGACAAGAGTCGCAGTGCCGCAGATTAGAGTCCCATAATGTGTGTTGCCTGAGGCAGCCTCCCTTTCAAACGTACGCTGCGGTATCGTACCTGTCACTTCCATCTTCGAATAGTTGCGAGATCCTAAGTCCTGCGTTGCGTCAGTCATTTCCTGGGTCGTTTGCTCGGATGTCGAATGGTCCACGTGCTCTGCGCCGCCTTGGAAGCGTGGCAATGGCAGGTTCATCAAGTCTGATACAGAGTAATTGCGGACATCCTCAGGAAGTAGTCGAAAGCGGCAAATGGCTTTTCCCAGCACTAGACATCGCCCGGGTCGCAAAATGACCTCACGACCCGGAGGGCATACTCGGGCCCCCTCAGCCTGCTTCTGAATCTGCACAGCAGATGGCTCTCCGCTCTCTAGCAGTTGGATGACTCGAGTGGCTACTTCCACATTGGGACATAGCACCGTGCAACTATTGCTACCGACGGATGTGTTCATGACGACGATGTTCCCTCGATCAACACGAAGCTCGGCGTATTTTGCTTCTGCATCGAATCCGGAATCACGGAGTTTAGAGGCCAGATCGGGTCGACTACATTCCAATGATCGCAGACTCGTCTCAGTCTGGACCAAGTATACATCGTCATCCTCTGTATAGGTACTTGCTAACGGGATTTCAATCTCCGCATGTTGTGCCTTCATCCAGTCTTCCTCACTCGTTGCGAAGCTCACATCTGGGGCATCCAGGTCACTTGCATTGGCCCCTGTTGCGAGCCTGCCGAGAGTGTTGCGCCCAGGAAAAAGGAGGAATGATCGTGGCGGGTCGAGTCGTTCCTTAAGTCCTACCCCAATCCAGTCCAGCGCAGCCACAGGCAGGCAACCGCATCGTCGGTCACTTGCCGGGAGGTAGTGGAACTGTGAGGCTGGAGCGGCACGGTGGTTTCGGCGATGCATGCTGGATAGACAAGGTCACCACCGGCCTCTGGACACGAGTGTCTACTGAAATGCCAGTTTTAACCAAATGCGGTATGTCCCGGTACCGCGTACCAGCGCATACAGAAATGTGCTCGAATTTGGGAAGTTTATCCGCATCCGGCCAAAAGAGCTGGAGGGTTGACTGATGAGAGCACTGTCTGACTTCGTGCGACAGCACACTAGCTGCGGTATTGACTGAGTGACATCAAAGAAGCCTTGTTTACTTACGCAACTAGTCTAATGTACTGGATCCAGGCTGTCATATTATACATCGAATTTATGGACCACCTTTGGTTACTATACTAGTGTGCCCGGTTACCTGGCCTGTACTTTGGAATCCGGCTGCCTTTGGACAGATACTGACACTTGACTGGCTCCTGCGCTGTGTGACACATGACTAGCACGGACAGTACTTGGAACACGCGTTCTTTCAACATCTGTAGCGTCGCTTGGCCCGTTAGTGGGCATGTGTGACATCGAGTGTGTCCGCCGGATTTGATCCGCCGCATGATTATTCGATGTCGCGGAGCGCTGGGTGCTGCGCTTTCGGCGTTGCGATCCTCTCCGCTGAGCATGTCCACGAGCAGAAGTCGCTCCAGCGTTTTCAGATGGAGATTGCTGCTTGGAACCCGGGACCTCAAAAACATTTCGTCGGCATAGACAGCAGACTGGGTTGATCATCAACCAGCAATCAATGCAATCCCTATGGTAGATATGGCCACATGGCAATACTCTGCATATATGGCCATCATCAAAGGCCACAATGCAAATTGCGCACTCATCGCGTCCGTCATCATGGGCCTCAGCAGATTCGTTGCCAGCGAGTTCTCTGGTGGACTGTTGTTCCTTCTGCTGGCCCTGTTCATTCCGCCCTACATCTGGAGCAGTTTCTTCATTCGGTGCCACCTTGACTGCCTGCAAGTCTATTTGAGCCTCCTGTTGAGTATCAGCCACTTTAGTATACACAACAAGCGGGAGAGAATCGATTCTTGCTCGGAGTTGCTCGGTGCTGGATGAGTTCTGGTTGGCACTCCATGAGGAGAATAACGTGAGCCATGTCATGGTGAAGAGAGTAATCATAGGCACAAGAACGCATCCAAGGATGAGCGGGAAAAGGACATCAATCCAGGCGAAAACAAGGAATACCACACCCGTGTGATGTACAATCTCAGCAGACTCGGTGGCGGGGATCCATTGCCCATTGCTCGTGTAACCGTCCTCATAGCACTCCTCCTTAATATTCGAGAAGATGGCAGTGCCGGCAAGCGTCCATACAGCACCGAATCCCCAAGCGAGCCAATGGAACCAACTCAACTTGGGAGAGTTCATGGCTTGCTCGCTAGTTATCATCTGCTTTAAGATCAGGACGAAAATTGTAGTTCGGACCAGGAGAACAAACCCAAGTCGACACAAATAAACGATGTCCCACATGGTCGCAATGTAATGACAATCCGTGGTGGTGTCAAGAGTGCCGTGAAGTGCAAGCAACACGATACCAACAACGAGCTGAGGAAACGCAAGTATGAAAGTGAGGATGTAGTTGAACTTGGCATTAGCCATAAGTCGCGCCGAATACCAGAGCATCGTCGCCCGGGCAGCGCTTGACTGAACTCGAGTCGCATGCTGTCTGGCAGCGGCATGTCGTTCTGCGGCTTGCTCGTCGACTTTCGCCTCTGACACAGCATTGCTAGATGCAACGCTCTGGGCTGACCCAGCGTTGCTGCTTTGAGGCAGGGGGGCATTTGGCATCGACGCATGACAGCTGTGTTGATCTGTTTCTCCTTTTGCAGCAGCGGACGCGATAGGGCACGCGATTTCGACCTGATGTGCATTCCTACTTGATAACGTTCCGAGTTCGATACATCTGTCTTCGAACGACGGTGCAACTGACGGTGCCAGAGAGGCAGGGACTGAACAGTTTGGGGCTGCTGAGCTTGAAGTCGCCGAGTAAGCCGAGGCCACAGATAGACTGGGGGATGGGGCACGAGGGTTTTTCTTCTTGGTAGGGGACAATCCGACGAAAGCAGCTGCAGCAGCAGCGGCGGCAGCGGCAGCAATAGTGTCTTGCTGTCTGAGATCTGGGTTGCGGCGGTCGTCATCGGGCTCCCCTACTCCAGCCATGCCCGCCACGGGGGCAATGGCAATCAGAGGGGACGGTGGCTCAAGGTCTGGCTCACCAGTTGTAGTCGCACATAGCCGAGCAAAGTGCTGGTCGGCTGGGCTGGGCTCGATGATGACGCCGTGTTCAACTTCGTCATTGCTTGACTCACCGTTGGTACAGGCCATGCAGCCCACGATCGCATGTCGGGCACATGTCGCCTCACAAGTGATGTTCTTGCTATCCGCCTTCTCGGAGAAGTTGGTTTGTGACGTATTACGCCCGTCTGCGGGGCTGCCCGCACCTACAGAGGGCGCTGACATGTTTCTACAGAGATCCTCTACTGGATACCGCGGTTTTTGACCACCTCCACTCGCTCCGTGCTGAGCGACACGTATTCCTCAGGGTGGTTACAATGTGTGGAAATTCGCATTACCGGTGCCTAGCAAGGTGTTACAGGGGTGTCTGAGGCTCTAAAATTCACATCAAGGGCACACACCACGCCAGCAAGCTGAGTTCAGTGTGGCTCGACTGGCAAGCTTTAGAACGGCCACAATACATATCCTCACTAAAAGTTCGAAATCCCACTTTGCCACGCTTGCAAGCTCAAGTGTTGGAGCAGCGACCACATCCATTCAACATGCTCTTGTGATTGAGAGTGTGTAGGTGGGCTTATTGACGCTACAGTATTGCAGGATACCCCCGCAGATCCTGAGAACATCCCCGCAAAATTAGTCCGCGACAGAGCTCAACTTGAGTTCAGTGGCGCGGTCACGCCACATACATGAGTGGAGCCGGCGATAACAATAGTGCGCATAGCGGACCACCAGGGAAATCCGCCCCTTCACACTTGGCCCACAAAACGGTCTTGTTCCTCAGGGAACACGCCTCTCAACCATGGGTTGACCCGCTGCCGATTCTCGCGTTCTTGCGACAGGTGGTAGTGGCATCATACATGAGGGTGCCAGGCGCACACTTGCCAGTGCATGGCGACTCATCAAAAGGAGATGAATCATTCGAGCCGAGCGCTTTTCTCTCTCAGCTGTACGATCCAAGGAACGCCCTGGACTCAGATTCGACGTCGCGTCTGGCGGAGTTGCTTTTGGATCACCTCGCGATGGCAACGGCATGTGATGGGGGTGGGCCAACTATACACACTTCAGATGACCGTGGCGTATTGCGCACTCTGGCAGTGGACTCTATCGGTACAGTCGTAGCGACCCGTGGCCTCATCGACTGGGTTGCGTTAGGTTATCCAACTACCTACAAAGAGCTAAAGCAGCTTAGAAATAGGAGAAGGTCCACATACGGGTCATCATCAGAGCCGCCCCAATGCCTTCTGGATTCCATTACGCTCGATGACTTCTTGCGTGGACCACTTATCTACGATCAGTGCGACGTTGTACGGGCTGCCATGATGCTACACCTCCCACAGCTATTAGGCGAGTTCGACTCTGAACTCGCTAGATACCTGATCTCTACAGGACTGACCGATCCCTCGCCACGTGTACTGTATGCTTGTATATGCGCCCTGACGACCTGCCTTAGACTCTCTCACGCAGGCCTCACCCCAGCGCTTGCAACCTCAGCGTACTCCTTAGTCGTGCATGCTAGTCGAGACGCCTTTGAAGCACTCATTCCCTTCATGTGGACGGCACATGCCCATTCAGAGCGTAGTGCTTTCTCAACGAATCCTTCCTTGGCACCCACTGCTCTTGCTACAGGCGAAGATATAGCCCGTGCGCCAGCTCAGTACCTCTTCGGGGAGCTACGCGCCGCAACTGTCCGTCTCGCCACACTTATCGCCAGAACGTGTCCAGAGATTCCTATTAGTGTGCATATTCAAGATCCTTCCGCCGTAGCCTTTTCTGCGGAAGAGCTCGCTAAAAATATCAGTCCTGTGTCCAGTGATGCGGCGGAGTCGTCAGTCGTTCAAGCCGCGTCGGAGTCGAAACTAAGTGATACTGCACAGGAGATCGACTCCAAGTTGAAAAAGGACCATGGCGCAAGAGCCGGATCATCAGCCTTGTCTGCATTGTTGCGTGCGAAAGTTGCGGTGGCGGGCGCGATCGCGGCCTCGGGAGGAGATGTGTCAGAGGTTCTTTCGACAAAGTATGATCCACTCTCAACTCTTGAGGGCGCCACGATACATTGCCATCGCTTGCGTGAGTGGCAGGATGAAGTAGGCCTGATTGACTCAACAGGTACGCTTGAATTCTCAAGTTCAGAGGCAAGCATAGGTTCCAAGCGTGCGAATCCTCTCGTTTCACAAAACCTGGAGGGTTTCGTCATCGAATCGGTGACAAAACGAACAGCTCAAACTACAAGAGGTACAACGGCGCAACACACATCCAGACTTGTTGATGATGCAGCCAAGCGCATCGCTGTCATGACGATCGCTCATACTCTCTCGGCAACCACCGCTTTGGTGCGGCCAGAGCTCCTGCTAAGTTTAGCGTGGTTAGGGGTGCCTGCCACTGCGACCAATGGAGACTCGCTAATTCATCCCAGTGTGCTTGCTCAGATTCTGTCCAAAAAACCTCTAGCCCAGGTTTATTATGAAGCCAAGACAGGTGGGCGACTGTCCTCATCCTCTTACACTTCGGCAGGTGTGGCAGACTTGGGCTCAGATGCTTCCGCTTTCGAGCATCTTGCGGCTTTGTTGGTCGAGTTAACTGAGATCAAGTCGCGAACACTGACTCACACTCTGCCCCTTGTAAGAAGTGATGAAGCTAGACATATGACATCTACGGCTCGTGAGTCGCAGTCATTGCAAGGTGTATCACCCACTGCGGGTGCTCCCATCGGCCTTCGGAATGTCTCGTTGCGGGAGGCGGCTGTCGCTGACGCACTTGGTTCGCACCTTAGTATTGTCGGACCACTATCAAGCGCGTCTGGAGATATCGGTGGGGTAGCCGCGTCACTCGGACATGGAGTGGTGACGCTGAAACGACAACTACAGGCCGAAATCACGGATAGGAACGCCGCGGTCTTCGGTGACACTCTTTATACATCGAGTGTTGCCACGTGGGCCGGTGCGTACATGCTCGCGTGGGAGGATGAACTTGCCAGCGTTAGGCTCGCGGTCGTGCATGCAGTGACTATGATAGGAATGACGATGCTCAAAGCCCAGAAGGTGCAGCACAAACCTCTAGCTGAAGGGGAGGAGCGAGTACATGCTCTGTTTGTCGCTGCACTACGAGATATCCTCCTGAGTCTGCTTATGGATGATTCGACTCTTGTTCGTCTGGAGACGATGCGAACCCTACGATCCCTTTGCTGGCAAACCATGGCGACGTGCTCGAGCTTTGAGGGATTCCAGGTCTCCGAATCCAATCTCGGCGCTCTGATCAACACGGTCGATGATCAAATCCCAGAGATCGCGTGTGCCAGTGCAGCTTTACTCGCACTAGGACCAAACGCATGGACCCATGGGTATTCTTCAAACCCAGTATGCGATAGTACACGTGATATCGCGTCAATGCGTGAGAATTTGACTCTACATTTTGCCCATACCTTCCTCAGAATCACACGCGCGCTTGTCCGAGCGTGTATTGCACACGAGTTCACACTCCGTCTTGTGTCCACAGAACTCCAAGGTCTCCGAATCTCTCGCAGGCATCCGGCCTTAATCGTAGCACCACTATCTGCAGATCAAGGAAGCATGCACAAGCGCCTTGGCTGGATTTTTGTGAAGCTTTTGCTTCGTGCCTTAATTTGCCTTGGTCACCTATATCCGGAAGGGGTGCGCACTCTACTTGGACCTGATGACTTCTTGAAATCGTTGACATCAGTTCCAACATACTATAACCTACTGGCCTCGAGATCTCAAGCTTTACGCGCTAAGATCCAATCACAAGCGTCACCAGTCACTCAGGATAACAAGATTCTGCTGCACTCTACTTCAGTGAGCCTGCTTTTTGCGACTGTTCATGGGCTAATATGGAGTGATCCACAGTCTTCCCGCGTATTTCAACACACACTGGCATATGACCCCACTCTGCTCCGTGCAGCCGCTCGAGAGCGGCATCAACAGGCACGGGCTACAAGTGAGGGATCCACTCAGCTCGAAGCCGCGAGCATACTCTCTGCCGCTGAAGATCTCGAGAGCTGTTTTCCACCAGAAGTGTACTCAATTTTGGCTAAATCTCCATTCTTTGAGTTGGCCCCTGAGCAACATTTGCCAGCAGAACCCAAGGCTAGCATCGGGCGAGTGGGACCAACTTTATTCTCAACTGTGCACCTTGCCAGCTTGCTTGTCACATGGGCAGCGAACAAGAGGCTGCGCAATCTGGGGCTATTACAACTAGATCTGCCCCCTAGCTGGTCCCTTGACGTATCGACACTCAAGCCTTGGATCATCCCCACGGTTGGTGGGCCGAATGAGAACTTCCGCAATATTTTCAGTTTCGTCCATCGACTTGAGCTTGTGTATTTGGATTCTGTTGGAGAATTCAGTGATGCGAAAAACTCTCCGCTAGTTCCTACGACACAAACCAGCGACACTGTCAATCATCTATTTACTGCTCTCGTTCAAACGCTTGAGCGCTTCGGCAAGCATTTGAATGAACAACTTGATAGCATGGGTGATGCTCCGACCACTCTCGGACAGCTCCTATCCTCGGAGCACTTCGAATCATTGAATAGGCAGATTCAGTCATGCTTGACTACGCTACGCGCACAACGGAGTGGAGCAACCACGGAGACCGATATGAAGTTGCTGCTTGGATTAGACATTGTGAGACAGTTTGCGATCATTGTTGCGTCATATGTCTTTGCTTCAGTGTCGATTCCCAAGTGCCAAAGTGACACCGCATCCTCGCTCATGAGCAAGGTCATGCGCGCATTCGCAGTAGTCGTAAGGAACAGCTGCTGGATGACCACACGATACTACAATGCACTTGCCAATGATGTGTTTGCATTTTTCGCTGCGCTACGGGCCAACTCGCTCGCTGTTCTTCTCGCTCCTTCCAAGGACTTGCCAACTCTGGTGCAGTCCTTGGATGGTGTTCGCATCTCATTTGCTGCTGGCTACAGCGATGCCAGACTGCAGAAGCCAACAAGGATGGATGAGAGCAGCAGAGTGCTCCAGAATCTGCTAGCTCCGTTTACTCCTTCCTATGTCGGCCAGCAGCATTCGACGTTTGTCTCTGCAACGCGCTCGTTAGCAGCTCACCTACGTTCGGTGATGCAATCCACTGATGATCATCTGTTCTCAGTGATGGGTCAGGTTAGGGTTAATGCTACTCCACGTTCATTGGCAGCCCTTCATCGCCAGTATGGTGCAGAACGCCAATTGGAAATGCAGGCGTCTTCATCCCCTTCAGTCACCCCCAAGTCCAGTACGATTGCAGTTATAAGTAGTGCAGAACTGCATGCAGGCCGGACTTCTGACGAGGCAGAATTCTATCGTCTTGGACATGTCTCAGCAATGGATCAGATTCTACCGGAGGCTGTTGCGGTCGGTACGTTGTTTAAACGTTCCGGCGAGGGAACAGCACCAACGCTATTAATTCAGCCCTTAATGCCGAAGCTGCGCTGCGGGGCAAGCCGAAACCTGGTGCCGCCTCCAGAGCCACATGATGTGAAGCGATGTGCAATCTGTGCTGGATATGAAGCAAGCCTATCTGGGTCCAACCCGCCTATAGTCATGCGTCTAGGCAGTGTCGTTGCATCTAGCCGCAACTCCCGAGTCCGGCCAGGCTCAACATCGCTTGGTGATATTCCGTTGCCTCTCTACCTGCGACTGCACTTCTCGAGGAAGGGTCATGAGACTTCTCCATGCGTTCTGAATTCTGCCATTCTCAAGGATCATTTGGAGCACCTACGACTCCGGATTACACTGACTTGCTATGTCTTCCATGAGTCTCAGGACTATTCTCACTACATGCCCATTCGTCAAACATATGTCCACAGTCTATCGGCCGACGGATGGATTTCCACGGAGCAGGCCAGTTCCGGCTCGATGCCAGGTTTCACACATTCCTGCGAAACAACTCTGTGGTTCCCTCGGGAAGACGTAGCGCAACTCGTGGAACAGGCCGAACGCGTCTGTCATACGAAAATGAGCCAAAGTGATGTAGATAGAGTCCCAAGCGTGAATCAACCCTTTTTTGCAATCACAAATTCCGTGGCCACATCCGAGGGGCCTCAATACCGTGCAATCATAGCGGTTCAGCTCGCGATAGTCGTGGAGAGCCTCCCATACATTTCAACCGGAGCTTCACCAGCGAAGATGACAGTTGACGAGAAATCGGCCCCAAATGTGTGGGTCCCACTGCCAGCTCTATCAGAGCCGCATTCATGTCATTCCCAATCCGTCTTAGGTCAAGAGCTTGCGGAGCTCGCACGTGCACGCCTAGACTCTGCCCAGACGAGCACTGACGTGATGCAAATGCTCGAGCTCAACACATATGCAACATCAAAGGCTGCCATCATCTGGTTAGTCAGCTAGTAGACATGCCACAAGATCCATGAATGTACATTAGATTGTATTACACCATATCACCTTTGGCTTGCGATGGGAAGGTGGAGACCAGTTAATCATTCTACTTGACATCGAGATCACAAACTTACGGACATTTCCTTTGAACAATAGACGCACCGTACTCTTCATACTCTTGCTTAGATAACCACAGCTGCTGGAATGTACCAAGGGAGGCCAAAATGGAACCGCCAATCCATGCAGCGAACTGTCGCTCAATAGTCGACGGGGATACAAGCGTTCGAACGCGAAGTCCCATTGGTAACAATGCATCCATTTCCTTTTGTAATCGAAGGGGCAAGTCACGGGTTAAAGACAAGCCTCCAACGGGGATCACGGTAGAGTACAAATCACGTCGAATGTCAGGATCGCAAGCATCAACAGTTGAGCAGACCATCTTGTGCAGGCCCTCAAACTGGAAGCCAGGGTCTAGGTCGTACTCGATTTCGTCACCCAGGCCAAGTGCAGGATTGAACAGTGCTTCACCCAACAGGAGTCGCTCGACGCCTAGCGAGATGGTCTTGCCATCTGGAAGCGTGAAGTTTCGTGTAGGCATGCGGGCGTACAAAGAGGGGTCAAAACTCTGGTCATGGACACGGGCCAGGCTTTCTCGGCAATTGCGAAGGACAGTGCTTTGCGCATAAGCCTCAAAACTTGCTGTAAATCTCGGCATCCAATTGCGTGGGAGCTGAAGCATGAGACTCTCAATAGTAGGTACAGAATTTTTTGCGATGCGAGCCAACAGGGCGTTCATATCACTAGGGTCGGTGAGCTCCGACTCACTGGCTTCTTTCGCGAGGTTCTGTCGGCGCAAACGCATGGCATCTTGCTGCGCTTCTCGAAGATATATAGGTTTTCGGAAATCGGCTCTCCGATAAACGAAGTGAGTGACTTCTGGGGCACTGCTCTGTCCGTCCTTGGATTGTGAGGAGCCGTCAGATTGAGAGGATGCAGCAGATCCCGATGACGACGATGTTGCTGAAGCTGGTGCAACTGTAGCTGCAGCTGCGGCCGCGGCGGCTACTGGAGTTTGGCGCGGCCTAGGCACTCGCGTGTACATGTAGGGCACTGGGATATCTTCGATACCACGGGCCTGGAAAATTGTTCGATAGAGCAGGGCGTCAAGTGAGTCACCAGCAATCTTCGTCTTACTTGCAGCTCTGTGCAAGACATAGCCTTCATGAACGGGAACTACGCTCGTGACACCACTACCAAGCTGAACAACGAGCGCCGTTGACTTGCCCATAGAGAAGGCTGCTGCCACAGGATCTTTCATGATGTACATCGCTGGCACATCGAGTGACTCGAACGAAATCTCAACCATCTTCTCTCTACGTGACTTTGTGTTATAATACGGCTCCAATAGCACCAGTGGCGACTCCTGGGTGTCGACCATCAGGCGATTTCTCATTGAATAGTTCCAGATACGTTCCACGGCGTCCCAGTCCATAACCAATCCGTGCTGCACGGGCGATATAATCTCTTGTCCGGGTCTGAAGAATGTGGGTCCACCTTCAAGATGCACTCTCCTTCGTAATTTGGCATTCTTGCGCTCAGCGTGTCCACTTGCGACTTGATCAATTGTCTCACTGCGTTCCATGTCCGAGGCCTGCGAGCCGGTCTGACCCAACATCTGAGATCGGACGGCGGTCTCATTGGATTCATCATAGCCCTCGTCATACTCATCCTCGAATGTGATGCCCACCTGGCTCGGGAACACCGCCTTGGGCGTGTCCTCACCTGCGTACCCAGCCTTCACCGAGGAGCTGCCAGTTTCGATCACGATTGCGCCGACGTCGTCTGGAGGGGACGGATAAAAGATGAAAGGCGAGTTTGGGGATAAGTTTCTGTCGAGGATTACAATCGAACGCACTCAGTCCGGGAACGTTTCACCATCACCAACCCCGCGAAGCGCATAGGATGCGTTCAAAGAATGTGAAGAAGTGCAATAGTCCTAAAATATCCTACAGATTTCGAGGATCGCTGCACATCCGTGGACATGCCAAATGTATCATTCGATCGATATAAGATATATCAACGTACCTCCACCAAACATGGATGATGCTAACCTCCAGGAAGCGAGAAAGTCGTCTCGCAAGTCAATCGCTATTTCGAACTTTTTTCTAACCGGATCAGGCCAAAACGTGGCGGTACTGCTTCCGAGCAGAAGTGTGAGTGAGAATTTTCAGGAGGGGTTCTTCCGAGGGTGCGAACATGGGCCGCGCAGCATAGATTTGCCATGCATCCGTAGTATGTTACTGGGGGAGATCTGTCTGAGCGAGATCACCTCACCCTATATTTCGTTTCGATCTGATAACAGAGAACCATCCCCTGAATTCCAGCACCAGCTTCGGAGGCCCGAGTTTGGAGATCCGAAAGGTTCTGCATGGAAGACCAGCCCAGTACCCTGAACAGGCGTCATCACTATACAAACACATCACAGGTTTATTAGAATAACTTGCAGCGAAAGTACGGACTGTCAGGAGCCTCATCCGCTGGACGGCACTCACCAACCCGGCTAGTGGGACCTGGAAGTTCAGCAGACTACTCTACATACATCGAGTCGGTGTTCGTCACGTGGGCGACTTACTGCGGGCATATGCATACAGTATATGCCTGATGCTGAATAATAATGTAGCTTTCTTTTGCATCCCTTAAGCCTCCTCCTTGCTTGACGAAGCGGGAGGGGCACCTAGCTTCGAGAGAATCTTGCGCAGATCGTTCTGACGAGCTAGCATCTGACTTCGGGCTTGGAGGTATTCCTTCGCTCTTCGCGTGCGAACCTCGGCCTCCATGGCCTTGGAAGCGTCTATGCTAGCCTGAATCTCAGGAGTAATGACAATCTCGTCCTTAAACTTCTGAGCAAGTCGACGGATTTCCTCAAATTCCTTCGAGTTAGGGTCAAGGCTGGATTTGAGATTTCGGTGCTTGGCCTCGTGTTCGATGTGTTTCTTGAAGATCTTTCGCATGCGCTCACGAATGTTCTCCATAGTCTCGAACTTTTTGAGGAAGCGCAATCGCTGCAACTCTGAGGTAGAAATGGTGAGATTGGGACGCTTCTCGATTGCGTCGACATCAGGAACAGCAAGCTCGTAACCAGCGTTGGCCGGACTCGAACGAAGCACATCTTCTGAAACGCCTGTCGGGACACCATCCTGATGACACAGCTCTTCATACTGCGCTTCAATGTTCTCGCTTGTCTTGCGGAGTGCCTTTGAGGACTCAGCCAAAACGCCAAGGGCCACACGACCCTCGGGATCGGCTTGATCTCGGCTCACTGCAAGCTCACAAGCGGCGACGTAGCAGTCACCCGCCTCCGCAATAAGGCCTCGGTCAAGATAGGCGCTTCCAAGCGATCGCTGGCATTCGATCATATCTGAGGCAACGCTGCAATATGTCGCCTTAAGCTGCTCTGCGTTGCGGCTGGGGAGCAGACCCAGAAGTCCGAACGTGACCGCAGGTGCGTTGGGAGGGCCAAGGGGAAGAGAATCGGCATCAATCAGGGGTTTCTTGACACCATTGACTTCAGGAGCAAACGGTACACCAGTTAACGCGAGTTGCGATTCCATAAAGTACTTGAAGTCCGCGATGACTGCCTTGAGGTGATTCACTGCTTCGTTAAAGTCGCCACGATTGTACAGCATCACAGCAGCAGCGAACTCGCAGCTTGCCGCACCGCGCCACGTATTGATGGCGTTCGTAATGAGCTGCTCTCTTGTGGGACCGTTGTTGTTATCACTAGGCGTAGTCAACGCCTGGCGTGCCAAATTTACAAACTTCTCGCACGCGAGCAGGTACACCTGTCGCGCTCGAAGTCGACTTGAGATCGAGTCGGGGATCTTGCCCAACGCCTCTTGGGCACTGGCAAGTTCCGTGTACAGGGTAGCGACCTGCTCGAGGGGGAGCTGCTGGAGTCCCTTCTGGTCACTGAGAGCCTCGTTGAAGAGCACGATTGCATCAGCGGCACGATTGCGGCGAAGCAAGCAAGAGGCGAGGTTCGCATTGGAAATCAGCTTGTAGGGGGTATTACCGAGCATTGCAATGGATTGGGACGCCTCGCGGAAGAGTCGCTCAGCCTCCTCAAGGTCAATATCTGAACCCTGTTTCAAGCGCGACATGCCCTCGCGGTTCAACTCGGACCACTTAAGCAGCATCTTGTGGGCCTCCTCCTTGCTGAGTGGTGTCGCCGATGTTGAGAGCGCCCGGTAAGGATCAACCGCGGGAAACCGTGCGGCAATCGGCTGAGCCTGACGGGTCAAACCGCCATACCGAGTACCAAACGCAGATGTAACCCTGAGTGCGGCTGCTGGCGTGGCTTGAGCCCTGAGTGCGAGCAGGCTCATTCGGAGAGCCGTTTTGAGCGCGTTTTGCATGCGGTCCTAGGGCTAAAGTGGGTAAGTAGTGAGTGAATTCGTTGTAGGTCGATGAGTTACAGTGAAATATAATGTCAGTAGGGGGCCCCACATGTCCCCACTCGCGCTACATACTACCTGGAAAAGTGCCCTGGAAGAGTTGTCAGAGGTATATCCAGTGCTACTAAGGGGTATAGGTATGCGTAATAACCCCAACACCCACAGTTCGAGCATATGACCATGCAGGTGCGCGGGTCGCCAAAGTGACCTGGCACCCTTCCCACCGCCACATACACCTGAATTCAAACTTGAATTTGCAAACTACTGCAGGTTTGAATACGACGTCGGCGCACACTGCGGCAGCATGTCAAGGCGGGTACGTGTTGATACAGTGTTGTACATTGCGATGATTATATTGGCTTGTCTTGCAAATGACTCGGATTCCCTGTTTGAGACACTTTGGACTCAAATGTCATTCGACTCACCTGCACTGGCTATGCATTACTCTCTCGCGTCATAATGGCTGCTTCTTTGGCACTGTCCCCGATACGTGTGGGGTTCTCATGTTGCGGCTAACAGACTGGCACAAGCTCAGGCGTATCGGGCTTTGATAAGCTCCTGCAGGAGACCGGCCTCGTGCCGACTCGCTCAGGAAAACCGTCCTCATCGGTCGGCATACATGGCGGCGCCAGAGGCAGCGTCGGCCGTGGTGGCAGTGGTAGTATCAGTGGTGGCAGTGGCAACAGGAGCGCAACGCATGCGTCAGCAGCTGCGGGTGCATCTGCAGGACCAGCCGTTCAGAGGCAGCCTAGATTGAGTGATTCATCGAGCTCCTCACTTGTTGCTGAGCCAAGGCCTGCTAGAGGCAGCATAACAGGGGTCCCAGCACCCAGCAGTACTAGCACAAAAGGTTCGAGTAGGAGCGGCCTCTCAGGCGCGACACCTGCGCCCAGACCCAGTCTGACTACAACTGGAAGGCCAGCAGCACCATCACCAACACCAACACCAGCACCAACAGGAGGAGCAGCAACCACTTCCGCTCATGCTCGACCGGGCCAGTCGCAGGTGGTAGCGCAGCCTCGCCCGTCAGTGCAAGCCACGGGTCTCGCACAGCAGCCTATTCAGAAATTGCCAGCGCAGGCACCGACTGACACTTCTGTTCGACCATCCCAGCAACCCGAGGAGTTCCGCCAATACGAGCCGAAGTCCCCAAACCCCATCCCTGCACAAGTCATGCCCACTGCTTCTCAGTCGCACTCGAATCAGAGCTCTCGTCCCACCGATGACGCCGATGATGAAGAGTACAGTGATGATTATGAGAACTATGAGGATGACTTTGAAGACGAGGGGGACAGCACCCCGATGTCACAACCAGGCATCACCTCACAGAACTCAGAGACCCAAAGTAATGTCATGGTGCGTGGCACGCAGTCGTCTTCAACTATCTCACAGCAACCTACTTCCATGTCGGCAGAAGCAAGCACATGGGCTGGCAGTGATGACATGGATGAATTTGCCAAGGGGTCCACCACTGACTTTGGCTCATTGATGCCCAACGCAGGCCTCCCCGAGAGTAAGGCCTCGTTTTTTGCGCCTGAGACGCATGCTTCATTTAATATGCAGCAATCGTCCGACTCCACTGTGCCTGCTACTCCTGCTAACTCAACAGGAGACCAAGTTCTAATGTTCCAATCCTCCAACACCTTTGCAAGGAAACGTGAGCGTCTACGAGCGTTTGAATCACTGACAACTGACCAACGAGCTCATCTCTCGAATCGGCTCAAGAACCTCATGGGTCAGGGTAGTCAACGGGTTCGAGATAAGGTGAATCTGAGAGCGGAGGGCAGTCCGGATCTCCTTGTAATTCCTTCTTCAATCGGTCTCAGGCGGAGCCTGACTGCTCAAGAGCGAACCGCAAAATCAGGCGTCATTGCTATGGTAGGTAGTGGAGCTGGTTCGGAGTGGCTTGCGCGTAGAGAGAAGTCTGGTGCCGTGCGTTCGATTGGAACTTCGATGCAGCCAATGGAGATTGATGACTTAATTGATCTGGAATCCGATGATTCGGATGCCTACCGCCAAACCATGGACGCAATGACATCAACGAATGCAATGAGTGAACAGAGCGCTGGAACTCAACTTCGCGACTTCCCGGCTACGACCGAATCCCTGAATGTATGTGAGCTTTACAAATCCGAAGGAACTCAAACGCCTGCCCCAGAAGGTCGAGCTCACGTATCGACACAGGTTGATTCACTTAAGATTGCCGAATTCTGGGTCAAATATGAGCGTCTACAAGCCACCTCAGAGTTTGCTTCATCCGATAGTCAAGTTTTTGACCTTCACTCCGAAGACGAAAGCGAGACTGGTCGCCCGAGCGTGGAACGATGGACAGTCGGTCCCAAAGGTCTGGCTGAAGAATTCGATGGATCCAAGCTGAGGCGCGCGATCGCCCAAGGCGATCCTCGGCTGCCCACGTTTCGACCCATTTCGCAAGATTCGGTCCTACGCCATCTTGTTACTCGAGCCAAGTCCGAAGAGACGCCTGAACGAGAGGGTGAACCATCAACGATTACAGAGGCAACTGCGAAGGATTCTGTCGCGGAGTTCCGATCGATTGAGTCGGGAGTCGCGAAGTTCCTCAAGAAAGTTGCCCCATCAGTGGAGGTTTTGCTAATCGAAAATAGCGAGGCCCAATCGGAGAACAAAGAAAGCTCTTTACAAGAGGCGCACCAAGTGGGTGCGTTCAATCTCGACGATATGAACATCGTTGTTAGTCCCACACAATCCAACCCAGAGCAAAATAGCATCCTCAAAGGATGCCAACTTGAGCTTCCCAATGGTATTCTCCCTTCATGCGTAACTGCAACTGTATCTGGAATCGAAATAACGCAGCTTCCTCGTGGGATCTTACCATCTCCCCTGGTTAGCAGTCCCTCACAAGCTGAGATTCGGCAGCAGGCAAGGCTAGAACGTAGTCCGCTGGAGATGACTTACTGCGCTGTTGTTGCCTTCGATCTGCACCCCTCCGCAAATCCATCAGTTAGTATCGGTACCCTTGGTTCAGCCTTTGTTGCTGAGACGCAAGGAATGGATTCTCAATGGCAGGCACTCTGTCGACGTTCCAATTCGCTGCTGGCGGTCTTTGATTTGAGTCGCCAAGACGCACAGCAGTGCGTTGCCCTTATGATGAGCCCTGGGCATATCACATCGTTTCAACCACCGCGACCAAACCCTGCCACTGCCGTGGGGATGGCCGGCGGTACCTATCCTGCATTCTTATTCATCGCAGGCTCCGACGAAGGTGGGTTAACACTGTGGAGTTTGACGGATACCCCATTCTGTACTTCACCCGAGTCGTGCACTCCAGTATATGTTCCTATTCATTCCACAACCGCTGCAGCAAGCGAACTTGATGCGATTGCGAATATCGTGAGATCCGAGCGATCTCATCACGACGCAAAGACAGCGCAGAATGCGGGTCTGTTTGGTCGTGTGATCAGGATACAGTTGATCCCCGTCCGAGCCATGGCATACTCAAGTCCTGTTTCAACCCCAACGGCTAAATCCGGAAGGCTTTTTGCATCACCTGCCACGTTGACGCTCGATTCGGTACGTGGTCTGAAGCTTCTTGCTATCGATGATCTTGGTAACACGGTTCTGTATGCGTTCTCACTTGCTATGTCCAAATCGGCAAATCAATCGCGAAAGGTCCGTGTCACGTCTCATGTGAAGCAATTACAATGTTTAGAGCTTCGGAAAGTGGCATACTTCAATTTGGTGTCAGGTTCGAGCAGTCGGGAAAGCAAGCGACAAGAACATCAGAAAGAATCCAATGTCCAAGGCATTGATTCTTTGGCTGAGGCTATTTCTGGAGTATGTGCGATCTCTACTTCGATTGGGTTCCATGCGGACGATGATGTGCTAGTTGCGTCGTTGGCCAGCCAGCAAGGCCACAAATCTGGCATCACCTGCCGACTAAAGGGATTGCAAATTACGAGTCTCCCTGCACTAGGCACAGGAGAGCTCACACATCTTGCTGTTTCTGAGCTATCCAAGACATATGCGTTTCCTGAATCTTTGGCTCAGGCTCTCTTACCCTGCAATGAAATGCCTCCTGTAGTGCATGCATCGCATATGAAAGCAACTGCGATTGCAACCCTACCACACAGTCCGAACGCGCCCGTTCCAAGGCGCAGGGGTCAGCGCGTTCTCGGTGTTAGCAATCATGCCGAAGCGGATAATGCAACTGTTATTGATCCCTTGAAAACGTTGAATCCATCAATTCTGTTCCTTGTTGGGTACGCCGACGGCAGCTTGGCGCTGTACTCAGCAGCCGTACCAGCTGCTCCGCTGCAAGTGTGGAATGCGATTTGTGACACGGCAATCGAACAGATCGTGCCGCTGCCATATTCTCGAGTGAGGTGCAATTCCGAGATAGTTGGAGATTTCATAGTTGTGGATCGACAGCGCAATCTCCACTACTGGTCTCTGTCCATGGCCGCTGAGCTGGTGGCCAAAGCAAATCGTGCCCTTCAAAGATCTCCTCAACATGCGGTGAAGTTTGCAGCGCAGGCATCCTTTGCTTCAAGTGGGCCGCTTTTCACACTTCCATTATCGTCCATTCTAGGCGCGTCGGCGGTATCGCTGAATTCCCGATTGTCAATCCGTTCCGTTCCAGGAGGCTTTATTGTGGCATCGGATGGGAAGGCATATGTCGAGTATGCGTTAGTCGAAACCGAACAGAAATGTTTGAATGTACTCGAGACAGAACCAGTCTTGAATGCAGGTATACTTCCTGAAGACATCGGAACTCGGTTTACCGATGCCGTCATCGCAGCTGTGTTTGGAAATGCAAGTTAGCATGCCCAGCAAAGTGTACATTAGTCTGATCTACATAAATACACCTACCGGCCCCCTGCATCGTGCAGTCACCTTAAACTCGCTGGGCATGGTGGAGAGTGACTATATCTTGGCTTAAATACGCACACCTCACTGTACAAATGACATAATGATTCGCTGTTTTACTGATTGCTCGTACTCCAGACTTGGTCTCCCGGTCTAAGAATCTAATATGAATTACATGAAGTTAGTGTAGCCGAAGAGGGGCCTATGCATTGGAGCACCGCCGATGGGCAACACGGCGTCATCAGGCTTCCCTCTTGTTGACGCCGCAAAATCCCTTATCGACAACGTCTTAGCTTAGGCTTAAACAATTCGCTCAATATCTGTGGCGTTTGAGATCATCTGTGAGATTAGCAAATGGGCTGGAACAGCATGTACAGGCGCTTTTTGGTCTGCAGCAGCGGCAGCGGCAACGCCGATTGCGGTCATATCATCTGGAGAAGGCCCTTGGAAGTAAACGGTTTGGCCAGGACCAACTTGGTACCCTACCTTGGCGACGAACTTGGCAGTTTCTGAATCATTAGGCATAGCCAGAAGCCTAGTGATACGGGGCAAAGTGAGCGAACTGTAAGACACAGCACAACACTCGAGTACTCGCTTCCTCACGCTCTCTTCAATCAAACCAAAGAAAGGGATGTTCAAACTAGCGAGCGGGACGACTCCTCGCATGCTCAATGCCTTGTGATAGTTGCCTTCTGCAATCGCTCGCTCTAGGTCGGCAACTGATGCGATATCCTGGGAAAGTGCGTCGGATTCGCTGAGCATCTCAAGTTCGATGTGGAACTCGGCAAGATCCTCAGCTGCCAAGAGGTAAAGCAAATACAAGCCAGTGATGGGAAGTCGCAGGTCAGACTCGCCGATCACATTGACAGCTGCGTAATATGGTCGCAAAAGCTTAACGTTGCGGACAAACTGATTTGTGTCTGCTGCGCGAGCTGCGATGATCGCAGCAGCTTCGTAGACGTCTCGAGCGATCTTCGCGTTAGTTGTGATGGTGGCATCAGTAGCAGCATTTCCACTAAGGAAAGCCAAGTTGAAAGGCAGAACTGCTTTCTATAAGGGTGGGTAACAGGGAAGCATGTCGAAAAGTCAGTCACTCATCCGACCCCGACGAGCAAGAGTGGTTTCGTCGAGAACGAGGGTCAATCGTTGATTTCCAGCTCTTCAACTACGTACCTTCAGGCTTGTGGCTTCGGCATTCACTCGCTCAAGCACGAAGCCCGTCGTTGCTGTGACCTTCTGTCGAAGGGCAGCGGCTTCAGCAGCCAGATTAGAAGACATGCTACATAGGAAGTGGATGAGACGGTGGAGCAGTACGAATGTTAGAGTTGTGGAAGGCTTGTTTGGTTCGAGAGACTCGAGGATCTGTGGGTGCACGGGAGAAATAAGTCGTTTTCACGACTAACCAAGCGAACTTGCGCATGAAGATCCACTAAGCACTTCGACCACTTGCGCAGATCTCCCTCTGCCAACGTGAGATCTTTGTTGTGCAGTAACTCTGACACTGACAAGGTTGCTTCGAATTTTTGTGTGGTCGCAAGAATGGAGTGGATAAAATTTCGGGCCAGGACGGGTAGGTATTTGAATTCTCTGGCACTACATTTCTCGCATCGCTGGAGCGCGCGCGCACGTCTGTTCTAGGACAAAGGGAGGGTGTCCTGATATAGGACGTCTAAGCTACTCTTGCCCTGTGCAGTAGGACTGTGCACGGCCTGCCCCATCGCGTCGAAAGAGCCCCCCCCTGCCATTCCACTGGCTGGGTGTCTGAGACAGCTAACCGCTGACTAGTTCGTTGGTCGGTGGCAGGAGGCACATTCGCGAGATTAACTTGTGATCAGCACAGTCTAAGTTCGAAACCCCTGATGCTTACGCCCTTTAGAGTATAGACCTTTTGCGCAGCGTCGCACTGCTGCTTTTTCTCCAAGTACGTTACTGACCTCAGTTGGCCTCAGTTGTTCCTCGCGCACTTCGACGCATCACTGACCCTTCGTTTACTCAATGTTTGCTCTTCCCTTTGACCTACACTCTAGTGGGTTGCGGTGCGTCGCAGGCCGTACCCGATCTCGAGGCGCTCGAGCGGGCTCGGCTCGCGGCAGAGCGCGCTGCAGAAGAGGAGCGCCAACGTTTGCTGGCACAGATTGCGGCTAAGGAACGGGAACGCGCAGAAATCCACACATTCTGCGGGAAGTTTTCGCGCTTTCTTGCCCGGCATGCTGTTTATAAAGTTGAGAAAGCGCGTATAGACGCGCTGAAACGAGAAGAAGATGACCGTATTGCATCCCTTGCACGGAAGTATGCAATAGAGGCTGCTTTTGAGGCAGAGCAGCGGAGAGTACGCATGCTCCCCTGGCAGCACGCCTTGGACTGGATTACCCCTATGTTGCTAAGGCGCGCGGATGAAGCAACTTTACACCCAGACCTGGATTCGACTGACGGAATCAAATGGGCTATCACTCCTAGAGATGTCCAGGTGCTCGCACGAACATCAACATTTGTCAGCAGCGTTCCACCGTTGTCGAATGACGATGCTGAGTTTGATGAGAACAACCCAGCGTATGCAAAGCCACTTCTGCCGGAAGACCAAAGTACCAACTCAGAAATGCCTGAATCGGCGGTGGGTGCTGATCTGTTGGTTACAGAGCCCGACAAAGCTGAGACGGTTGTGAACGCGGGTGGAGAACGATTGACAGCGATTGCTCGAAAGGACAGCAGCAGTGTAACTGTCTTCAGTAACACTCGATTCAAGTCGACGCTGGAGCAGGGCAGAGTGGTCACGGTAAGTGTCACAGACGAAATCGCAAGCGAGGCTGCTCAGCTGTATTCCACACCATCGCTGAAGTTCCCAAATTCCGTTGCCGAGAAGGTTGATTCAGTCACACTTGAGACCCTTTTTAGGATTCCTCTCCCCTTAATTCTTCACCGGTGCTCGTTCCTGCTCAGGAGAGCTCTCACTTCCAGCGAGATCATGGCGTTAAGCTCGCACCTGATTCACTTAGATGCGTCCATCTCGAGAGATACCCAGAACTCATGCATGCAAATGAAGCTAATGGCTTGGGAATCAAAACTGAAGGCACTTGATGGAAGTGTAGTCAACGACCTGCAACGAGTCTATGATTTCTATAAGATGAAATTCCCCTCTATTTCTCCAGTTTGCCTCGACCTGTGGAGTGAATTTCTTATCCATCAACGTACTCTGAATGAAGCTGAGACCCAGCAGCGCGCCGATTCTCCACACTCCACGCCACTCTCTTCCAGAGTGGACTCTCCGGGTTTGAGATCAGCACAGTCTTGTGTGTCAATCCCTGTCCCTTTCTGTGAGGTGACTATCTCTCAGCGCGCGCTGAAGCTCTTTACGTACTTGGAATGCAGCATACCCGCAATGGAAGAACTCGAGTATGATAACTTGATCCGCGAGCTTATGACAATTGCTGTGCTTTCTGCAAATCAAGTGAATGACCCACGTAGATCCGATGTACTGTCCCAGACGATGATAGAGCGAGCTCGCCTATTGGCGGCCGAAGCATCGGTCTCATCCATGGGAACAGCGCTCGCTGCATTTCTTAGGCGGCATGCCCAACATCTGGGCGCTACGACTACAAATGTCGGCGGAACTGTCGCAACATCGGCACGACGCACAGGTGGCGACGTTCCAAGGCTGGCTTCACTACCAAGCCGTGCTGAATTGACCGCCAGCCCAACCAATAGTATGTCATTTGGTTCTGCCGGTGAACCGAGCGTACCGAGTCCGCGACGAAAGGTGGCCCACAAACGATATATATCACGCGCTGACTCACCGGTTCGGGCTTTAACGTACGGCTCATTCCAGGAGAGCTCGACATCTGGGATGCGAGAGAGTGAGAGCAGTAATGGTGGAGAGATACCACAACGTCTGGTTGACATTCTTTCCGGATCTATAAGTCCTGCTCAGGAGTCCGCTGTGGGACACACTTCAGGAGCATCGATTATGGATATGGGTGATGCAATATCTTTGTTTGAATCTAGATTGGCAGCCCATGAGCACATTCAAGGACCGAAGGTTCATACTGACGTTCGACTGCGTCTAATCGAGCACGAACTCAGACATATTGACCGGATTTTAGCACGACATCTTAGCGTGGACTTTGATGCATCAACTTATTTGCAAGGCCTAGGTTCGGGAATGGGAATGCACACCAATGTAGCCGGCTTGCCACCGCAACTCATAGCCCAATTAGAATGGTGGCGATGGTGGGGCGACGAAGTCATCACCTTTGTAGTACAAGACCCTGTGCTGCAATCTCAACAGAGTGGATCTGTTTCGTCTCCTCAGTTCTGGAAGACTCACCTTCCTCGGTTTGGACCGACGTGCGGGCGACTTGCTCCCCTCCTCGCTGACACGTTGACGCCCTCTGATGAATTTGTGAGTTTGCAAGCAATTGGCAAACTCGTGAAAGACTACACCATCCCATCTAGCATGGCGTATCTCGCTGCACTTGCTCGCGGAGGACTCTTGAATGCGCCTCTAGCAGTACAGCATGTTGATCATGTCGAAACTCCTCATGACCTTGGTTTAAGCGCAGTTAAGGAGAGCCGTTTTGCTCTTGCAGCGATGCTTGATACTTGTCGAGACATTCTCCGCGAAATAGCAGCGGTCGCAGTATCACGCAATGGAACGCTGACTGAGAGCATGAGTTTTGATGCTTGGGAGCATGGAATGCATGCAGTCCTTGTGGTAGTTGCGACGCTGACACGACGCGAAGAGAGCAAACTTGCCCCGTTGCTGAGTGCACTTCCAACTCAGCAGCATGCATTCAACTTTCGGATTTATACTGATTCATTCAGCTCAGCGTCGAGGATTAATCCGATAACCCAAGGCGGTGACCTGAATGGACTTCGGATCGAAAAACGTCATCCACCTACACTTAGCCTTGCCCAACATCGGTCGTTTCGCCCACGCTCGCCAGACGTCCCATTCCATATGATGCATACCATGCATAGCTTTGAAGGGGTCCCCTTACACGAGCTTCCGGAACAGTCGAGCATGCCTTTCCAAGCGCGATCGTTTCCACAGCCACTTCAGTTGGATCGCCTCCCCACCGTGCTACCGGAGAGGGAAGAAGATGGGTCTCAGAATAGACAATCATCACTGAGTCAGCGCATGCTGGGAGATGGATCAGATCACGAGTTGATGCTTAGGAAAAGCCAAGGTATCGAGGCGTCACTTGAGAATCCGCTCTCGGTTGAAAGCCCTGCCTCATGTTCATCGTACGCCTCAGCGATGTCCGTGCACAACTGGTCAGGGAGTCATCTGCAAAGTATGGACGCCTCTGTTACGGCCTACGGATATGATAGCATCGCATACGCTAGTTCCGCGGCTCGCCTAACCGCGTCCATTGATGACAGCATCGACGAGGTCAGACCAGAACTGCAAATGATGGCGTATGTTCTCAGCTACTACGACCCCTTCAATCCTCCTGATTACGCGCTTCCACAAACGTCAATCACAGCTGACTCTATGTACGAACGTGTTCTTGACCAATGCTCCGTGTGCGCTGCATCGCCAGGCCTTCCTCTTCCCATTTGCAACTTCGCAACGGCACTTCCCGCTCCATATGAAATTCTGCGCAAGAAAGAGTTCATCCGACTGCTTTCTGCAATCTCACTGCCACTTTTTGCGTGTCACGAAGATTTGCTAGCAACACCGACGCTCTGGTGTGGCGACCAGCCTTACGAACAAAGGAGCACACGAATACGATTTGGGCCCTTGGTGAGTCACATTGAGGACTCAGAAGGAGGTGGCATGCCCCATCAGTATATAACTCCTGCAATGAGTTCAGCTCCTGCTGGGCTTGGAAATACTGACTTCCTAACTGAAGGGGATCAATCGGATAATAGTGTCGAGGGCGATAATGCATATTCGATCAGGGCTTATATTGCAGCCAAGTCCGACGCTATCTCTCGTTTGCGAGTCATACTCCAGTTCAAGACCCGTTATTCATCATCTTTCAGCACGCAGCCTTCTGGAGATCTCGAACCAAGGTCACTAGGTTGCCGGGTAATTCATCTCTTTGGATCCCATGGCTCTGGCCGCTCCAGCCTCATGCGTAAGCTCGCGTGGCATCCATCAGCCAGGATGCAGTACCACAGAGTTGTCCTCAGTTCAGGTCTATGCATTTCACTTCGAGATATGAACTCCTCGGCGGTGCTTCCTACGAACCCCATACTTTGGCTCTCAGCACTTCGGAATGTCTTGGAAAGTCGAAATGGTCAGCCTTTTGGCTCGAGTTCCGAAGCTCGCCTCTATTTCCACCGGTTCTGGAGCCAGCCGCTGCTCATCTTGCTTGATGACGTTGAGTTCCCCTTCGAGTGCTTGCACGATTCGAACCACATGAAGCAAATGTGGAACTCTCCCGAGCTGGAGCTCTGGAGATATTTCTATAAGACCCTTATGTATACTGTATTCCCTCCTTCGACTACAGTGGTGATTTCCGTTCGAGTTGGTAGCCAGATAGTTGCATCACACTCGAATTTGCTGGCGAACACACTCCGCATGCTGGAGCAAAGCCGCCTCGACTGTGTCGTCGATGTTGCGGAGGTGCCGGATCCTGCCGTAGTTGCGCAAGCTGAACCATCCCAGCCGAATCTCACAACGCCTCCAGTACCGCTGGCACGGAAAGGTTCAATCATTGATCGCGCAACGGAAGCACTACAGCGAAGGGCCTCTCAGATGGCCAAGCCGGCTCCACAGAAGCTGTCCATGTCTGCCGCACCATCTCACTCAATATCTAGCCAGAGTTCCGAAGCCCCAGCAATGATGACGAAATTCGTAGGGCGATCCAAACACGATGCAAGCAAACAAGGTGGTCATGAACCTGCAGAAAGTAGTGTACCGCACAGTCCGCTTGGTCGAGCGCTTCAAAAGCTTCGCTACGAAGAGTTGCTAAGGGCGATTGTGGAAGCCGCTGCAGAGTTTGTGCATGGATGCATGCAGCTCCAGCTATCACATGGAACTAGCCACAAACCCGCTGATCGATCTGCGATCCAAGGACCTTTTACGGTTGATCCTGGGTTACCACTGAAGCAGCTCTACGTGGCACTGACATCAGTTGGAAGTAAGCTTAGGACCTCCACGAATGCAGAGCGCGAAGCATTTCAGTGGCTAGATTTCCTCGATGACACCCCATTGCGGAATCAAGGCCTAACGCTGGATGATAGCGCTTCTCTGGCATTCCGACTCAAATTGAAGTCGAAAGTTAAAGACAAAATTATTAGCGAGTTGCACTCGCAAGTGCTAGCTACCGATGTGTCGCGTGTTCCTGCGCCTGTGCATGCGTCAGCTCAGAGGCTCCAGCGCGCACTGCTTGCAGCGGACATTGCCTTGTCTCGCATAACTGTATATCAACGCCCACTCTCGATATGTCTCGACCTTTCTCGGGGGTTGGACACATCAGAAGCTATTAAACTGGCCCTTAATAGTGCACGATATGCGACGTACGCCGCAGCATCACCCGCTGTTGCGCTCACATCGTTGATGCACCTACAAAAGGAGGGCACAAGTCAATTCTCAATCCCAGTATTGAGCAAACATATTACAGACTTATGTCGCCAGTTGGGGATCGTTCGCCGCCCTTTGACGCTAGTTGAGCTGATGTATTCAAATCAAGATAATGCAAAGTCACAGTACGCGGCACTGCTCCCCGTTCTTTCGGTCCTAACGGAGGTATCCGATGCGTCTCACATCCTCGCCCAAACTCTCAGAGAAACCTCCCCTTCGAGCGCAGTCTTCCTTAGACTCCTCAGGCGCGTACTTCTCAAATTTACGGACGGCTACGACGGAGGCGCCTATTCAAGCTTAGAAGATGACCTCAGAGATGACTTGCTAACGTTACCATTGCGTGCCGGCCTGACCCCAGGGGAGCTCGTAGCTGCAACGCTTCGCCTCACTAGGCAGGACTTGTATGATGAAGCGCTCAAAAAGTGTGCCACATGCACTGAAGAAGACACCGACTCGCCTATGCACTCTTCCCCAAGAGCTAACGCTCCCCGATCCTTCGATATCGAGATGATCTTACGCAACGCTCGGAAGCTTCGGGTCCTCTCAAGTATGTGGACGAACGTCCAGAATGGAATGAAGAGTATAGTCATAGATGACCAACTCACCAAAGACTACGCGCGAACTGAGAAGCTCATCAGCATTATGCTACGCGCGCTGCATCCAAGATTTGTGAAGCAGGAGATTAGTTTGCCTGTCGCGTCTATCGTCGCTGCCTCACCAAACGAGAAGGTGATTCCCATTGAAGAGTATCTCGTAAGGAACTCTCGGCATGCTCCCGCCAGGTTCAATGGATCGTTCGTTCGGCTACCTCTTGACCATAGCGGTGACTGTGCATTGGCAATGTATCAGGAAGATCTTGTGGAGGTTGATGAATCCATGTGCAAGCTCTTGAACGCGCTAGAGAGCTCGGCTGTGCTTGACGTTGCAGAAATCTGCACAAACGCATCTCTTGCGCTATGGAGCTATGTGTACGCCTGGGACCAACTGTCTCTAGCGGCGGCACGTCTAACGCCAGCACCGCTACACCCGACCGAAAGCAAGGCAAGCGAAGACATGCTCGTGGATTCGCCCAAAGCAGCCATGGGATCCTTAGTTTTTGTAACAAATTGCCATGTAGCCCCGAGTGGCGCCTACCATAGTAGTATGAGTGACCACATCCGAACAAACTGGGGCATCATGCAACTACAGCATGCCTGCGAGAACTCTAATGAAACACATGCGGATATATTAGAGGGGAGACTCCGACGTATACTGTGTGACCCTGTCTGCATTAGGCAACTTGTCCTCAGTGCTCTGTATCGGGGAGACAGGCTCCTATGGCAATTTTTAGCGCATGCGCAGTTGTGCATTGTAAAGGCTAACACCTGGCCTAAATCAGAAATGCCACAGGGACTGTGGCTGACATGGCTCCGCACGCTATTCCTAGCTGGGGTTGTTACCTGCGCGCTCTCTCTTGAAGAGCTGAATTTGCAGGCCAACAACATGTCCAAAGAGACCATACTTCTACAACGGGTTGGTGTTTTTTCCATTCCCAACATGTTGAGCTCTGACCCAAGTCACTACGAACACAGCTGGCAGCAATTCATTTCACTACTCAGGGCACTTGCTGCAGAGCAAGGACTGATCCATTTGGTGGAAGATGTTCTATTGCGGCAAATGGATTCCACAGGCCGTCACGATAGTACGAATGTGATTAGGAGGACCCTTCAGCGCTACTTGGAGCGGTTGGCACCCCGGCTTGGAATTCCGGCAACAACTCAGACTCAAGCAGCTCAGACAGCTGGAGAATCGAAGACGGTATCTGTCTCCCCCACATCACCTCATGCTACGGAACTCCAATGGGTTTCAAAGCTTTCGCGCGCGTTATCACATCAATATGTGTCTGTGCTAGCTGCCCTGGTTCCTGAACAACTCCGTGCGCAAAGGTCCAGATCAACTTCCCCAGAGCTCGAAGTGGTTATTAGCAATGAACTACGCGGAATGTTATTTAACGCGGGATTTGGTTTGGGCATGGTCGCTAATTTCAATTCGCCTCTTGTTGCAGCGAAGCTTGCGATGATTGTAGCTCGGGTTCAGGGGCAAAGTAGTCTCATGAACCTGATTGCAGACTCATTGTCCCAGCAATCCGGCGCTCGTGGGTCGCTTACCTCTGCGCTCGCGCCTTATCTGATGCAGGAGTTCGCACGTACGTTCATGATGCGTCTGAACCAGCCCAAACCTCTCTTTGCATCGCCTGCAAAATGGATTAACCCCTACTATCCGACTGCATTCCGACGGTATCATGCCTCGCCTATCATTGGGTTGAAGCCACTGAGGCTTTCACCGGCGCTGAAGCGTGCTCTCGGTGAACAGCTTCTTGCAACCTCACACGTCCGACCTCAACTTGTTGTAACGTGGGCCTTCCGTGAACCAAAGTTGTGTTTGTGGGATGCAAGGTTGGGCCGCCTACTGAGGGTATTTTATCCACACGAGATATTAACTCACAGTGCCAGGGAGCATAATGCAATCGCAGGATTCTGTGAACTCCCTCTGGATATGGTGTATTCTGGTGATGACACAGAACAGGGCGGTGTATGTCCGTGTGATGATATCCGTTCCAAGCTCTTTAGTCCGAGCCAGCTTGCGAAAAGAACACCTCACCGTCAGTTCGTTCATCCTGTTCTGACATGGTCCACAGCCGGCGAAGTCCTACTATGGGATCTTGCCGGAGCGGTCCAGGATGCGCGCTTGATTGAGCTTGAGACGGTTGTTGAACCAGAAAAGCGCGATGCGACCGACTCAGACGCTAACGGAAGGTTACAAGCGCATACGAGTGGTGAGACCGAGGACGATGACTTCAAGATTGGAATGCATGACAACTTCGAGGCACGCCCCATCATGCGGAGTGTCTGGAATTGGAAGGATTACGGCATTGCGCGAGCAACACAGCGTGGACAAGTGTTTTCGACACACGTTCTGGCAGTGCTAGTTGAGCCGCTGCCACAGGAGCTATCAAGCTCAGGTCCGCTTGTCAAGCAAGTCCAGGTTCTAGGTGATGGCAGTCGACGAATCGTTGTTTGGACCGCAGACAATACGATACGTATCTTTTCAATCCCACTATGCGTTCCTCTTAGGCCACCAGATTACAGCGTGTCAGCTCCTCGTGCGAGTGCCTTGGCATTTCCACGACAGCCACCATCGCAGGCAAGGCGCCTTCGCCCATCTATTGTCTTCACTGAGATGCACGTCCCGCCCGTAACCTTCGCGCTGGAGCTCGCCCGGTCTTTGTACCACCAAGTAAATGAGTTATGCGCCAAGATAGACCAGGATGGACCGATCGATGGTTCCAAAGTTTCTGTAAGAAAAATTCTCCTCAATGCGGAGAATGCTGCTAAGGCGGCGACCTTTAACTCGCTGACTCATGTCGTTCCTTTAACAAATGGAACGGCTGCGTCACCCCTAATGAAGCCATTGCGAGAGCTGTGGACGGCCTCCACGGAGCTAATGCAGCAGCTTAATGAACATAGCGCTGCCGAAGCTAGTAGCAACCAACTATATCAATCGAGGTGTGCGGTACATACTTGGCGTGATCGACTACGACTGAGGAAACGAGCGATGATGGCGCTAGAAATGCCTATTCGAGAGAACAGCCCGATTGGGGTACATGTTCGATATTTACTAACATGCGGACGCGATCGTCGAGTGGCAGTCCTCGATATTGGACAACGACACGGCCTTGCATTCGAAGAGTCTCATGCGTTTGCGTGCTCAAAGAAGCGACTGGTCTCCTCAACCGAAGAGGTTAGCACAGCGAAGGATGTGGATCCACAATTCGAAGTCCATGCGATGCCTAGGCCTTTTATCGATATGTCTACCCTTGGCCATAAGGACCACACGCATAGGGATAGTGATCGATCGTCAAATGCAATGTGCATTCCTAGAATTTGCCTCCTTGGCGGTCTCGCAGTAAGCGATAAGAAGAAACTAGATGAGAGCTGGGGCTTGCAGCGGCTACCACCGGGCTTTGGGCCCCACCCAGGAGCCAAAAGTGCTGTACAATTGTTGCTTAACCGATCTTGCAAAGCAAGCCTAAAGAAGCTTTTGTCTGTGATTGACAACCAGAATAATGGCTCCGGAGCTTATGCGTCTACCTCTGGTGAATCATCATCAAACGCACTTTCGTTGAATGGCTTGCCTGCGGCGGTTTCTGCTGTCCCTCGGAAACTTCCGGCCGTCCGACGGAAGTCACATGCAAACCTCGGCTTAAACTTGCCCGGCAGTCTTCAGCATGCTAGTGAAGGGTCGATTCTTAGTTTGGAAATGCTGGGAAATGAACTTAAGGCGTTTGAGAGCACGCCAACCTGTATTGAAATCTTGGAGTCCGAGCGCGGCGGAATGAGCGACCGTAGTTTGCGACTCGACGTGCTTCCTCCGTGGCCAAGGGTACTCTTAAACAACATGCCCCCTGGCGTTGTTCCGCATGCCGCAGACTTGGTGTTCACACTGGATGAGCTTAAAGGTCACCGAGCAGAGCTATCAGATTTACTCTCTGCGCCCATAAGGCGATCCACACACGATTCGTTGTCACACATCTCGGCTTTGCTCTGTCGCGAGTTACTCAAAAAACAGCCGCGCTATGCTCATGCAGCCACGGAGGAGCACCTCGTTTTGCTCAATGGTTCAGAGTTGGGGTATGTAGTAATTCAACCAGCCTTGCTGTTCAGAAATGCGTTGAGCATTACTCGCACAGTGGTTGGGAAGCAGGCTGGCTTGGAAGATATTGTCTTGCCAACTGAAGGACGCATGCTCGCAGCACGCTGGTTTAAGACCTATCCTTATGTCTTGCAATGTTCACCTCAAGTAGTTCGATTCATCGGATCTCACGAGCCGAGGCGCAAGAAAGCTGGCCCACAGTCCAATACTTCGCAAACCCTACCATTGTTTACTATTCGCGGAGTCCATTGTATTCGTGGAAATACGCGCAGCTCACCTCACTCTCAGCGTTTACCCCATTCTTCAACTGAACTTCGGGACTGGGAGCAAATGATCCATCATGCACAAGAGGAAATATCCCTTAGAATCGGACCAGACCGTGAAGATGTTGAACCTGGAGTCATTCATCCGATTCTGCAGCGTGTTCAACGCAAGGAGATGTGGATTGCGAGTCGTGTCAAGTTGAAGAAAGCAATGAGTCTCGGCATGCGGACCCCAGGGCATTATGGGGATGAATCTGAAGAAGAAGCGGAACGCCAGCATCATGAATCGGGGCATGAGATGGACTTTGCTCCTGCCAACCTATTTCACCTTGTTCGCAATCCTGAACATGGTGCTACATCCGGTCGTGCTAGTTTCAGGCTGCAGCGTCGAAGTGTGAGCAGGCGGACACATTCACCACCTCGAGGAAAGGCTGAGGTTGAGGTGGATTCCGGGAATGTGGGTGCTCGCGGCTCCATGGATGCGCAGCATGCTCATATGGACCCTGCAAGCCTGCGTGTTGAGGAAGTTATGGCGCAACTGATGCTAACTACGCTGGACAGCGTGTATGATAGGTGTAATCATAGGCCCAATGGTTTCCTGGAGTACAGTTTCCCTGTCGCATTGCTCAACACGAAAAGAGGTGCTCATGATCACAAAGATCCATTATCTTCAGAAGTCCTGGACCCACAGCTTCGAATGCAATTGTTTGATGGCATTGCCGCACCACCGAGGGATGTCAGCCCAACTTCTGCAGATGTTGAGAGCATCCCAATCGCAACAACAGAACGTGGTCCGCAGCGAGAAGTGATGCTAGCCACGCTCAAGAAAGCGAGCCCTTGGATTCGAGCCGCTAGCCGTGCTAATGCGGCTGCTCCAACACTAGCCCTCCGACACATCCTTAATTCATATGATGCGTTCGATGGTCGTGTCATCACATATGATCATGCAGGTCAACTACAACTCTGGGACCTTGCACTCTTGCCATCGTGTCTGTTCGCGAGCCCGCTCGACCTCATCTCACCATCGACTTCTGAAGCTGCACGCATTGACCATACTTCGCTGCTAGCCCATGTCCGTGCAGAGCAGAAAAAGCAAACATTGCTGAACATCCTTATGCAGATTCAGCAGCGTCAGTATCAAAGACGCTACGTCGACAACGACCCGATGCAGGAGACGTACTCTGATCTCGTGAATCAATCGCATTTTGACAGCTTGGCACCTACAGAGCCTATTGCATTTGACCTCGACATCCTCGCCTTGGCAGACCCCTATTGTGGCATATACCTTCCAGCGTGTCAGGTAGAAATGAGAGGAGATGAGAACATTGCAAGCAGTACTGTGGACGCTCAATCCATCCCAACGCTGTGGGCAAACTCGCCTCGAAACCCTTCGTCGCCGCGAAAAGCTGTGACGAATGCCAACAGGCCCTGGCTCACCCCAATTGCATTGCTCTTGTTGAAAGCCCCGATTCTTGACATTACGAGTACTGCCCTGGGTGAAGTGCTTCTTGTAACAACCGCTCCAGGAACATATTCTAGTGATGGAAAGCTGCGAACCGATGGTAGGATTCAGACGTTGCACTGTTTGGATCTCAGTGAATTTGCATCTCAGCGTGCTCAGATGCTTGCAACTGAAAGATCATCCATAGCTCATGAATGCCTTCTTAGAATGCCGCGCTCTGCGGTTCCGACTTCGTATTTAACGCACCGCATGCGGAGCGTGTATTCAGGCCCATCATGTTGCCACATTGAGTTCAGCACAAAAGCAGATACTAGGCAGCCACCTGGTGTATCAGAGCAATCTCCGACCGATGGCAAAAAGAGCCCATACGGCGGCACTTCAGAGTATGATAACCCTAGTGAACTTGCTGCCGTAACGCTTGTTCGTCCTGCGCGAAGAGCAAATTTAATTCTCGCACACTCCAGTCTCGGAGCCGACCCTAGCATGGATGCCGAGTCGATGATTAATTTAGCGCACTATGAAGCCATCTCTACGGAAGAGCTGTGGGCTCTCTCCTTCTTACGGCTCGATAACACAACCAAGGTTCCGATTGTGACCATTCAATCAATGGCCAAGTCGGCGAAAACCAGCGTCCAAACGGCAGTGAAGTCCAACTCTCCTTTGAACTCCAAGGTCATCGACGTTGCCGTATCGAGCTTGTTCCAGGGCCCATTCTACAGTCCGGGCAGAAGCGGTTGGGAATTTCTGATGGTCCTCACAGGTTTGTTGAAAGATTTAGGTATTTTAGTGGGCAACCAAACGCCTTTAGATTTGGTAAACGATTTCGGTGACGACGACGACGACGACGAAGAGCAAGAAGAAAATGACGGTGAAGACGAGCAACAGCCTCCTGCGCTACATACTGCGCGAAGTGAAATCAAGGTCGAGGACGAGCTTGTTCTAGAAAACCTCGGGAGAGCCGATGGACGGCATTTTGACGTGCTTCGCATAACACGCCAAGACCCAGGTAGTTCCTCCGACGACCGGAACTGCTCATTGTTCCCAATAGCCTTGTCAGGACCTGGCATCCGACCTCACGGCGGATACTTCACCCCATCCATCAACTTAGGGATTACTTCACTCGTGTTGGTATTTACGGAGCCCAAATCGAAAGTAAATTCGACAGCGAACGATCGAAAGGCTTTTTCGGAACCGGGACCGTTCCAAGAACTCCAAGAATTCTTTGTACCAGTGTGGGCAAAGCTTGCTCAGTTGATTGATCACATTACCTTGAGGGCCCCCAGCCTTTGCGCCAACTTGCTCCAGGCGTCCTTTGTGCTCCCCGAAGTTGCTCGTCTTCCGCATTCAATCGCACATGACACCTCTGATGATAACACAGAAGGCAGAGGTAAGCAAAGCTTATCAGCACTCAGCACTCTGTTCTCATATCTCGATAGGGTGTCCCTTATAGCTCATCCTGTAATGCCCCATAGATGCTTCCGCATTCGGGTTGCGGCACTTCAGAGCTTACTTCCCGAAGACGCCGACGAGACTTCCCGCCAAGCGCTACTCACTGCTCTCGGAACACTTAATCAGCAGACAAGAGCAGAACCAAGTGGGAGCTCGAGCGTCTCATCGACAAGTAAAACGTTCAAACCAATAACAACGCCTGCCTGCGACCATGAAGAGGCCTCGGCTAGCACGAAGTCAGCTCGCATTGTAGAACTCCTTGGTCCCAATTCAGTACGAAGCGCGACCACCCCCGGTGGTGTTGTCCAACCTCATCAAGTTGTCCTTTGGGATTTAGCGCCAGCATTGGGTGAGATTTGGGCACGGGTATGCCTCCGTGGCTCGAATAGGCTGCCAAATCATAAGAGCATCATCGAAACTTATGTCCCGAAGAATTCACCAACTCGTCATAGCTCGTTATTGCCTACCGAGCTCGTCGAGCCCCATGCCATTCATATACTTGATTCAATTACGAGTCACGCCCACTCACTGAAGGCAGCCGAAACGAAACACCTCTCAAGAGACTCACTTCTTTGGCGCGGTCTCACCCACATTGCGAGGTTTGTCGAACTCTTCTGTTTGCTCCCCCGCCTTGTCCTACCATCCGCACAGCTCTGCGCCGTCAAGACTTTTCTCGACCAGTTGCGAGACGACGATGATCATGCCTTGGATGCATGGGAACGCGCGTGTGCCGGACAAGCTGCAAGTACGGATATAGGGGGAGAGAGCGTATATTGGGATCCAGAGGAACTTGCCGATCATGCAGAAGCAGAGCTGTATTGTGTCGCTGAAGAACTTGTGTTGCATTGCCTCGAGGTAACATCAGTCAGGGGATCGAAAGTGACTTCCAGTTATCACTCGGACGTCCCTTTGCTTCCTCTCCTGCTGGGTCCAGCGTCACTATCGCCTAGTACCGATGCAGAACGCAGCCACAGTCACCCTATGACTGCGCTGAATGACGCTCGTCGCAATTTGGCGGCAGCTGCAGCTACAACGACGTTTGAAAACCAATGGATGTTGCACTTCCGCGCGCAGCTGCATGCGCACATTCATCTGCTCAATTTGAACAAGGTGAAAGAACCAATCAGCGACGCACTGGAGACATGGCTCAAGTTTGGAATGCTGAGTCAGCCTGTACTTCGTGTACCTCTCCCTGATAAGAGTGTACAAGCCCCAGAACTTGGTCCGAAGGTCGAAGCCGATGATGAGACGACAATCCTGCTGCGTCCAACACCATGTGGAGATCTTCTGGCGCTGCCTCAGATCGAGACCGTGGTACTGGCATCGCTTGAACATGGGAGAAGAATGTATAATCACATTCAAGCCCTGCCTCAACGATCGGGTTCCTACGTCATTAATCGCGCGATAGGCACACCAACCTCTGATATCAGTCAGCCCTCTTTACTCGAAACTCTTCTGTTCCACAAGGCTGGAGCACCAGAGACGATGGGTGCATTGGTTAAAACCCATCAAGTCCGCCTTTTTATCAATGAGGTTGTGATCCCTGCGCTGTTCACGTTTAGCAATCCAGAAGTCGCGCATGCGTTGGCGAGCATGGCGCATATTAACACCTTGCAGGAGCGCAGACTAAATCCAGCCTGTGAGGATACTGATGCAAGTGAAGAACTTGTACGTACTGCGTTTGAATCCATTTTAACTGCTAAGCTCGACGAGCGACAAGTCCAGTCCAATGGTCCGACGTCTAAGGCACTCGACAGCTCCATTCAAGAGTGTATTTTGCTGCCACTTGTTCGACATCTGCAGTTCGCTTTGCGAGAGCTGTGTGGCATGTTAAGCTGTGCCACAACTTTCCAGCAGCTGTATGAATACGAGCACCAGATTTATACGTACAATCACTCGCTTTATGAGTTGGCTCAACGATATCCCAAGTCAGCGTTGTGTGCTCGGCTCACAAAGCCGGCTCGGGGAGTTGTGAGGAGAGCGTTGGTTGCATGCATGTTCGAAGCTGCCTCAAAATCCGTACCTGTGATGTTGATACCTTGGATCAACAGCGTCACAAACCACGAAGTGAAGCTGGGTCCACTGACCAAGTCGACCCACGTTACGGAGCTTAGTGAGGCTCTCAGCACCACGCAGTCCCCAATTGTGCAATCCATCCTCGACGGACGGATTCAAATGGAGACTCCTTCAGGTTGGTCCGCCCTTGCAAATGCACTATTGGCTCACTCGGAATGGATGAATCCATGTGTCTATCAAAGCCCTCTCCGCCAACTGTCCGCGCCCGTCCTCCGAATGTCCAGTCTGACTTACCCCAGCAGTGGACAGGATTCATCTAGTCTCTCAATTGACGGAGCCATCTCCGAGGTCGGATCCAACCAGGATAGACATGTTGGTGGTGCCGATCCCGCAGTCCACCCCGACAACCACTCAGGAACATTTGACTCCAATCACATTGACCATGTGCTTGCACTGGCGAACAATTCGCTGGTCTTCCTAAAATCCCTTCTGTAGTGCGTCACTGATGTCACTGATGCAACCTGTCCAATACATCATCAGAAATGGCAATTAAGCGAAATGTTGGAATATGTATTTCAGAGCATTCTCTACTGTATTATGATAGCACAGACTCGGACCCGCCCCAATCCCTCAGTGTGTCCTCGGAACCTGGACTGCTTGTCGCAGCTCAGAATTTCAAATTCGAAATTTCTCAGTCGGAAATCAGCAAATTGCACATTGAAGGAGTTATGGAACTCGTACTGCCGACGGGTATATCTGGCTTAAAACCTCACTAAATACTTTAGGACGTAGGTCTATCTCGGCCCGCTCATTATTTCAAGTTGATTCGCAACGCTGACCTCCGAAATCTAGAAGAATGTCCCTTGGCACGGCAGACATTGAGAAACTGGCACTTGTTCTCATCGAGAGCGTTGCCAAGAGCAAGTTTCCCGATATTGAGTACACTCCAGTGGATGCGACTCGCTTTGACAAGACTGAACAGTGTTTTATTCCGGATGAAACGGCCAGCAAGCGTGTGCTACGCATCCGTGTCAAGGGCGCTAAGTCTAATGCCGGGCCTTTGTGTGCGCTCCTAAATGTACTACACCAGCTAAAGCACGATAATGCTATTGTGTCCATGAGGTAGGTCGAGTAATTGTGACATTATGATGTCAACGTGATTGTGTCTTTCGCTTGTTGTCCGCGCCAACAGAAGAATCTCCACTCATCTTCGGTGGGCCAATCACTTTTGGTCTTCTCTCGTGGCACTGCATCCCCCACCCTATAGAGACGTCTACTATCGCTTACATGCATTCTTCAAGAGCTACACTCAGTGCCTTAGCAGTCTTCAAGTGGTGCAGGGCTTGCTTCGCGCGCCCATCATCAATCTCGGGATTGAACCCGGACTGCACGGTTATGTTCAAGGTAACGTCCAATTCGCATTGACCGATGAGCTTACGTACGAAATTCGTCCGATTCCATCCCTTCTCCGCGGCACACGCCGTGTGTACGGTTCGTTTGGTTTTGTACTTGTCGTAGAGAAAGATACGGTTTTTCAGCATTTGCAGAGCTTAGAACCCGCTCCTGGAACTATGTCACCAACTAGACGAGTTTCATTTGCCGAAAAGTATCAATGCGTCGTGACGACATCAAAAGGCTTCGCATGTCGGTCTATCCGTATCATGCTGGAAGCTATCAACCGATCGTATCCCGGAACGCCGGTGTTTTATCTTGGAGACTGTGATCCCTCTGGTTTGATGATCTATCTTCAGTACCGCTTTGGCTCACGCAAGTCAGCACTGGACTGCCCATTCAGCTCTGAGATGCACTACATCGGTGTACGACTCTCCGATATTATTGAACCTGATCAATCTGAGAACGCGCCAATGATTAGCATCGAGCGTCTGCACGCGTGCGGCATCCTCGAGGAGACCTGCTCAGCCAGCGCTCTGGACTTTCTGCTAGACCAGGTTGTAGTACCTATTCCGGTAAATGAAATTGGGCGATTAGAGACTTTGTGCTATGGTCAGTCTTACAACCACTTTCATTCGTACCTGAGGCCGCTGCACATCCTCCCTGAGCGCTCCCCTGTGACGAGTCGAGGGCATCGCCGTGCTCCAGAGCCAGAAGATAACGAGTACTTCTTCGAGTCATCTGTCCAGCAAGAAGAGGAAGAAAGCGCTGAACCTGAGGAATCCGCTACAGGATTACTCTCTACGACAACACCGGGTTCATTCGAAGTAGGCAGCAGGCGTCTCGGCGAGGGACCCCGATATGAAGATAGCGACAATGAATCGAATCCTATTGTCACCGAGTCCGAGAGCGCACACGGAACTCACGTGACCGAGTGTAAGACTGCAGTTGCCAAAGCGATTGCACATGAGGCAATGTTAGAGAGCGCATATGCGTTCCAGACCGAGGGCAAAACAGGGCTGGGTGACGTGCCTCTTAATCGAATTGCGTGGAAGTCTCAGGCTTACGGCAAGTCGTCGAGGCAATTGGTCATGAACAGTGTGATCATCCAATGCTCCGAAAATGCAGATTACGAGACAGAGGATCCAGAGAGTGCGGAGTCCATTATTCCGCTCGAGGATGAATCATCCAGATCACTGCGTCAAATGGGTGTGCGAATCTCTAGTTTAGCGGTCGAAAGTCGATACCTGAACGGGTTCACGAACAAGTCACTAGCTGGACCGCCCGTGCCTCAGTCTTGCTGTGGGAGGAAGGCCATTGGCCATCAAGCGGCGTCCCTCGCTTTGGTCGCAGCGGAGATGAACTTGATGCAACGGCTCCGGTTAAAATGTGAGATCGAAGCGCTTGAGACAATCAGCGAAGGTGCCCTCGAAAGATACATCGTATCATTTATCCGACGAACACACCCTGAATGCCTGCCCGGGTGAAGTGGGACGAGGTGTGCCTCATGCTTTGATTAAGTGAATAGAGTGTGCTCATGTACGAGACCTACAGCGTCCTGAAAAAATACAGATCAAAAAAGTCGCCGTTTATGACAGACAAAGCATGGCGATTACTTGGGGTTCTGGTGACGGAAGTACTTCTTGATCAAGACATTGTTCTGAATACCACGCTCGACGCAGTGTTGCAGCCATGTCATGTTTCGAATCTTATTCTCCTCAATTGTTGCCTTCTGTTGTTGTCGCTTGGCATAGCCGGGTACGGAGAGTGCAAGATATTGAGCAGCCAATGCGCGCTGGATTGCAAATTTCTTGACGGGATTGGCGGCAGGCGTCTTGTCCTTCATGCTGGCGCGCATCTGTTGGTACATGATTTTGTAATCGCGGTGACCGATCAGAGTACCATCGGTGAGCTCCAGTTCACCAGTAGAGTGGATATCCTTAAGTGCGCGAGCTCGCTCCGCTGGCATGGGCATCAGCGCTCTCGTGAACTCAGCTGACCTGGAATCTCCAGGCAGGATATCTGACTCACCATTGACATATGCGAGAACCTGTTCGGGTACTTCTTTGCCGAGTAACTGTAACGTTCGCACGCGCTGCTGTTCACGCAGGAACCTTCGCTCACTCTTTGTCAGCTTAACTCGGTAGACTTTGGGCATAACAACGGTATCACCCTCAACATCAGTCTTGGTCTCTTCACCGATGAGGGTACCCTCTTCTCCTTCCTCTTCTTCGCCTTCCTCATCTTCGTCTACATAGTCTTCATCACCATCTTCATCCTCCTCTTCAATGAGGTTGTGGGAGAACTCGTAAAACTGGAAGTAATCTTCATCTTCGGCGCCGCTAGGAAGTCTCAAGTTGATCATGCAGTGGCCCATCTGACGCATGTGAGTCTGCACTGCCTGAGTGCTCTTGAACGGCTTGTTGCAGTAAATGCAAATATGACCAACACCGATTTTGTAACCAAGGTATTCAAGCAGACCCTCGAGATCGACTAGGAAATCAACGAAGGGGATGTAGAAACCGAACTTAGCAAGCATGTAATCCAAGCACGACTTGACGTTAGGGAAGTCTGCCATGGTGTTGAAAAGGCTGTGACCAACCGGAATTGGTCCGTCAAGATTCTTCGGTCCGCGAGCGCGACCAGCACCATCTTCGGGTTCCTCCGCCTCATCCTCGTCATAAGTTTCATCCTCCTGATCTTGGTCATTATCCTCATCCCCATCATCCTGAGCAAATGAGAGTGCCTTGAGCTTGTTCTCCATCTCCGCATCGAAAGCACCTTCTTCCTCCTCAGGATCTTCATCGTCCTCTATGCTGGCGGCCGCAGCAGCTGCCAATGCAGCTGCTGAGGTCTTCTTTCCACTGATCTGTTCCCTGGCCTTGGCGCGGTTGTGCTTCTCGACGAGCTTACGGTAGGCAGCGGACTTGAGGTAGTGGTTGTATGCAGCCTCTGACTTGAATTGTCGATTAGTGTAGGGGCAAGTCCAGCTGCTCGCTTGGGTTGGCTGCTGTTGTTGGGCCTTCATCTGGGCAAGCTTCTCATGGAACAAATCGTATCCAATCGGCGGCATGTCCGCGCACCTCCGCTTCACGTTGTATCTGTGCCACTCTGACTTGTAGTGCAGGCTCCTGTTGAGAGGGAACCAGAAGACAAGTCAAGGTGTGAGAACGGGATTAAGCAGGTGTACAGAATATATACTTGCAAATGGTGTGACAAGGCACAGGACCGAGCCAATCGGCTCGCGCACGCAGACACTCATTGCGGACGCAGCACATAGCAAAGTCAGAAGGCGCCATACTCAGATGCGAGCGAGGCATTCAACGTACCTTTCATGGGAATTGGGCAGACGGCACTGGCAGGAGTTGCAAATGCTCTCCAGTACGTTCACACCTTCACTCATTGTGGAGATATTCGCTTCCAAATAACTGGTTATGCTCACTGACTTTTCTCTCTCGTCAGCCTGGCCGTGGCAGAGCGAGTGGATTCTTCGTGAGTTCGATGCTCGGCATAAGCTTCGCAAAATTATAGAAATTTATGGGCTGCCACCTTTCACCACTTCGAGTCGAACTGCACTTTCAATTCACTCGTACCAAGTGTGCGTGAGGAGTATCGTGTTTTATTCACGCGGAGGGGTCAAACCTATCCGTCCTGGCCCGGATTTCAGCTCGGAGTGCGGAAAGGTTGAGAATGATTGTGCGTAGTAGCGGAGGGATTCAGCCACAGTGTTGCGGCAGGAGTGTGTATGTAGGCATGAGCTGAGATAAAGTATCCCCACGGGCGCTGCCTGAACCCCCACATCGCCTCTAAATCACCCGCAACCGTGTGTTTCTTCCTGCTGAGTGAGTGTTGATCAGTCAGAGAAGAGCGACCGCTGCGGCATTACGGCAGGGGCACGCTATTTTGCATGGCAACTGGAGGAATGGCCTGTGTAGGTGTGCCCCGTGTCATGACCAACTTGATATACTATCCGAGTAATGCACACGCTCACTATTCTTACTTAATTACTTCACCCACGACTGAGTCTAGAGTCGCGCCCCACTGTGCCGAAGCCGGAGGCGGAACGAGAGGAGAAGCTCCCAAAGTAACACTGGCAGTAGGTTAGTCAGAGATCATGGTGAAGGCACACACGCGCGTCTTCGGCAAGTCCGGCGCATTCGACGCGCCCAAGCCGAGAACCAAGTTCACGGTGTATAACCGACAGGTCAAGGGTGCGAAGCAGGTAGACCTGACCAAGGCGCGCACCAAGGCGATCAACAAGCGCAAGCAGTCCTTGCTGCGCGAGCTCAACGCCGATAACAAGGTTAACTCCTTCGTCGATGAGCGTATCGGTGAACGCGAGAAGGACCAGCCCGTCTCAGCCACTAATCTTCAAGATGAGAAGTTCCTGCGACGATTCCAGGTCGAGCGTGCAAAGCAGCTCATGAAGGCCCGCAAGTCGACGTTCAGTCTAGAGGATGAGGACGAACTTACACACTTGGGTCAGTCCATTGGTTCCGTCTCGGGTCGAGATGATCAGGATGAGTACGAGCACCAAGGTTTCTCGGACGATGAAGATGGCAAGATCGATGCCCAGCAGGTCAGATTCGCTCACTTCGGTGGTGGTGAACTGGAACAGGAGAAGCCTCAGGAGTTCCGCGCGGGCATGCCTATCTCCAAGTTCATGGAACTCACTCGTGACCCGACACCCGAGGAGCGTGCCAAGATGTCCAAGAAAGAAATCATGGAGAGCTTGATCCAAAAGAGCAAGCTGTACAAATTGGACCGCCAGATTCGTAATCAGGAACTGCAGGCAATGGCAACTGAGCTCGATCGCAACTTCCAAGATGTTTTCCAGTTGCTCGAATTCAAGACTGATATGGACTGGATGGATGAGAAGATTGCTAAGCGTGCAGACGAAATGTACCAAGGCACAATTGGTTTGGATGGTAAGGCAATTCCCTCATTTGCGGGCGACGATACCAACGCATTTGATAACTTCACAATGGAGGCTCGTCGACTCGCTGCTGCACAGCGTGCTTATGCAGCAGAGAAGCTCAAGTCCACCGATGACTTGCTCCGCGAGGAGCGTGAGCGACTGCTTCGTCTCGAAAACATGCGCCAGCAGCGCATGCGCGGCGATGAGGCTGCGCTCTCATGGGAGGCTGCTGAGGCAGCTTTCAATGCAGGCCGTGATCTCACAGAACGAGACGAGGAGTGGGATCTCGAGGATGAACTGGAAAGCCGCGCCAAGGACGTCAGCAAGTTGCCTGCACGTATCGCCGCATTGCGCAAGCGTCGCGCTGAGATCAAGCTTTGGAAGAGGAAGGAAGCTGAACGCCAGAGCAGATTGGAAGGCAAGAAGTCAGCGAGTGACTCAGAAAGTGAATCCGATCCTATGGCAAGCTCCGATGAAGAGATGGGAGATCATGACGATGACGATGTCGGGGCGAAGCCTAAGGTCCGATTTGCAAGTGGTGATGATCTTGAAGAGAACTTCGAACTCGATGATGATATGATTGTTGATAGTGATGCCTCCGACAGTGATGCCTCTGGTGAGGATGATGAGGACGACCTCAGTGTTAGCAGCAAAAAGCGTCGCAGCGGCATGGACGATGATGAGAAGCCTAAGCTCAAGTCCGCTCTCCGTACACGTGTCTCCCCTGAAGAGGCTGCAAAGGCATTACCATTCGTTTTCCCTGCACCGAGAAACTTCCAGCAATTGCAGGCTCTATTTGACACGCGCGGTGACGAGACTCCTGAAGCGATTACGGACCACGAAACGATCGTGAAGCGTTTGCAGACCCTGCACCACGTTAAACTCAACATGCCTGAAAACGAAAGCCGAATGGAGATTCTTCTTCGTTGCTTGTACCGCTACATGCGAGTCACTTGCGAACGTGAAACTGCGCGGATAGCCAAGTATGAGTCGAAGCGACCCACAAAGGAAGTCGCCGTGCCTCAGTACAGCTCTGCGGATATGACGTTTGCAAAGCTTGATTGGCTTACTCGCGAGATCTTCGCGCTCTCTGAGATGTTACCGCGCTACTCAGCAAAGGTTGCACGAGAGCTTGTTGAGGCCATCGCTGCAAATGCACATGAGCGTCTGCAGGTAAGCGATGAAGAGAACAACACAAGGGATGAGGAGAAGGAGGAAAACGCCAGCAACTCCGAGGATCCAGAGCAGTCTAAGGCTCGCCGATTTGAGCCCTTGGATCACATGACCGATCATTTGCCCCAGGCTCCTAGCGCAGAGGATGCTGAAGAGCCCAGCCCTAAAAACGATGCGGCGAGCATTTATCGCAAATCTGATATGCCACGACCTCACGAAGTCATGGCATTTAAGCTACTAGGTGCAGTGTATCCGGTTACTGACTACAGGCATAATGTTGTCACTCCCATGGTGACTCTCATGGCAGAGATCTTGAGCACCTTCCCGATCCGTGGTGGTCGTGATTTGGCAGTTGCCATCTTCGTCGCAGCCCTTCTCATTGAATGGTCAAGCGAATCGAAGCGCGTCATTCCCGAGGTTCTTGCGTTCCTTCACTCCGTACTCTCACGAGGCTTTGCACTCGAGAAATATGTCCAATCTCTTGAACGCAAGCCCAATGCGACTGCAACTGCAACGGCTACCTCCAAGCCACTGGCGACTGGCTTGAAGTTGGGCTCTAAGCCGGTTGCACCTGAGACATCATCGGACTCCACCTCCCCGGCCAAACTCACTGAGAAGGAACTGGCGATCCCTAAGTTGATTTCAGGCTACCCCATCGAGCGTCGTAAGCATTACGTTGAGACCAAGGTGGTCAACCTCTTGCTTCACGAACTTGCGCTCAAATCGAAGAGTGAAGAGAAGCAAAGCAGCTCGAGTCCTGCGAAGCTACTTGACGGCTCCATTTGGGCTGGCTTTGACCTCTCGTTGCCCTCCGATCCAATCGAAATCGTTACATCGTTCCTCCGAGGGGGTGAAGCACCGCATGCGACGTTCGCAGAGAGCATTCCCATTTCGCTCCTCTTCCTTCCTCACAACGACTTCCCTGTATTCAAGCAGCGATCGTTCAAGACGGCGATGTTGAACACCATCTTGAACCTTATTAGGCTCTACGCCCGCATTCTTTCAGGTACTCCCGCATTCGTGGAAATTATCGCTCCCATTCTTTGTGTGCTTGATACGATCCTGCTGAAGGGCAAGTGCCCCACGGATCGCGAGCCAGAGATGACCTCTAGTGCTATCCTTCACTCCGTGTGGGAGCAGAAGCGGCCTGACGTGCCACCTGGTGAGCGCGTGCTTCTGTTGCGCTCCATCATCCATGCTCATATTCGCGAGCTCTTGAACACGCCTCTCCGCAAGCCTTTGTTGCGATACGCCAAGCCAGTGGAGATTGCCACGAAGGAGCCCAACTTCATGGAGGACTTCGAGCCTGGCAAGGTGGAGAGCCACGAGAAGGAGCAGGCCGAAACCCGCAAGCTGCTCAAGAAGCTCAAGCGCGAGAAGAAGGGTGCTCTGCGCGAAATCCGACGCGATGCTCAGTTCCTTGCACTCGAACAGCGCAAGTTGCAGGCTAAGCTGGATGAACGCAAGCAGAAGCGCAAGCACGAAGTCTGGGCTATGCTTGAGCGCGAGCGTCAAGACACGAATCCTTTCGCTAAAGTTAGTCGAAAGAAGTAAGGAAAGCGTCGTGATGATACGACTCCATGATACAGTATCTAGCCCTCCTGTACAAATACGAATACAATTCAATCATCATTACCGTAACCTTCGTGGTCCTGTTGTTAAATTGTGAGAGCGCATCTGTATGCGTTTCTAATGTACATTAATGAAAGAGTATGGGATTCAGAGAAATAATGAAAACTATATACATGAGACAATGTCGCAGATGAAATCAAGTATCCGAGCGACGTTCACGATTATTATATAACGAAAAATGAGCTCGTCATCGCGTTGCAAACGGATTGGCGTGGATTGTCACAGATTTGATCACGATGTCTTCCAATGGGGTGTTGTTCTTGTCCACTGGGACTTTTTCCATCGCATCCAGTGTCTCCTCGCCATAAATCACTTTGCCTATCACTACCTGGTTTCCATCAAGCGTCCGCTGTGCAGCGTACGTGATGAAGAACTGCGAACCGTTCTTGTTACCACCTTTGCCGTTCGCCATCGAGACAATTCCACGGCGATCGTGTCGCAAGCTCTCGACAAATTCGTCCTCAATATAGCCACCATGCACGCTGGCTGACTTCTTTGTGGCCTCTTTGGATGCCCCACCCTGAACGATAAAGCCCTTGATGTTGCGATGGAAGACAGTATTGTCATACTTTCCGCTCGCGGCGAGTGCGAGGAAGTTCTTGCAATTCTTGGGGACATCTTCGCAGAAGAGTTCGATTTTGATGTCTCCCAGGTTGGTGTGCAGTGTTAACGACATATTATAATAGCTTCTCCTCGTATTTACAATCGACTGATGCGATTATTTCGTCGGAGTATTCGGGCCAATGCCGAGTTTCACGATTGTGGTTGTTGTAGCAAGAAGAAAAATTTTGGCCTTGCTGAAGCGGTGAGGACTGACCTTGGTGGCCCTATGGAGACAACCACGAGCAGCTTCGGGAGTTGTAGTCAGGAAGCGAGTGTATTATATTGGCATTTTGTTGTGGAGTTCAGACGAACAGAGAATACGAATGACAGCTTCATTTGGATGCATGAATATCACGCGTGGTGGAAGATTTGTACCAATTGTAATTATGGCTTCGGAGCCAGATCCAACGCAACAGGATCGACAAAGTCTGGCGGGACAATTTGTTTGCGGACTTCGTAGAACTTGTGTACGATCTTCATGATCGTATCACCCTGCGCGATCGCAAGTGCTGCAATCTTGTCAATGGAAGGCTTGAGGTTCTTCAAAAATGCGCAGAGATAGATCGCCGCCGCTGCACGATGTGCATCACGATGCGATGTAGCAAGATCTAAGTTGGACGCGGCGGAAAGCAAGGCCTTGCTTGCGTGGGCGATTTGAAGAGGGAACTCCATTCGGTTACAATATCGATCAACGAATGCGATGGCTTCGCTCTGAAGTGCTGAGGCGTCCGCTGTTTGCTTAATTCGTTTCAGCGCCATAGAGCCCATATCGTTGACCTTTTGCTTGAGCGCTTCTACGACAACCTTGTACTGTCGGTTAAACTGTTTCTCCTCAACGAACTCACACGCGATGACTTCTGCCTTTGTGTGCTGCTGCTTTGTGAGCTTGCAAGCATGGAAAACACACGCCGACGCGAGTGCATCAACTTTGATGTTGCGGACACGGGCCTCGTCATATGACTGGATCACAACATGCGCGATCCAGCTTGCCTGCGTCACCACCGCGTTGGTCACCTGCAACGTTCGGCAGATGTTCTTGATCACCTTGACAACGGCCTCAAGTTTGCGCTGCTCAGGCGTGTATGCCGTCTTTGTTTGCGCGCGAGTCAATTCTCCACCATCCGGAATGATTGTTCCGAAGCCAAACAACTCGTCGTCCTTACCACCAACACGGCTAGGGTCAGGTCCGGTGTCATCAGCAAAAGTTCGCCACTCGGCCCCTTCGCTCATGAGTTGACCGCCAACTTGGTAACCGCAAGCTGTGCAGACCTGGAAACCATGTGCAGCATCTTCGATGACATATTCATTTGTTTTACACTTGGTGCACTTGGGAATGATCGGCGAGATTGCGTTTAGCACACGCAGATCAACCTGGGGTCCTTTCTTCTCCTCGGTGGTCTTTGATTCGAGATCCGGCACAGGTACGTCGGGTAAGGCCGCTAAAGAAGATTCTTCGCGTGTTCTCTTCATTCTTACGTCTTAAGCTGTCTCGCTGACTCGCACTACTTGTTGAATCAGTGGGAAACGAGGAAGGTTTAGGGTCCACAAGAGGGGAGTTTCAAGCTCGGAGGTATGTGGTGGCGCCTTTCGTCGTACGGACCAGTCGCTGTCGCGCTATGATCGTTATGTATCACTTAGCCGTAGTGCTTCTGCACAATGCAACCGTTTTATCGCTGAGCTATCGTCCCCCTCCCGCTATTTTGATATAACGGAAGTATGGACTGCACACCTTAATTTTTCTTCTCACCCACAGTTTGGACAAAGGGTTGGGCACCTACCCTGCCATCAGAGGCAAACTGAAGGATCGACTCAAGGTTGCAGATAACCATGGCTGCCTCTACTTAGTCTGTTCAAACAATCTCAGCACTCATAAATGTCTTGGCTCTGTCTGTACACACTGCAACATCAGAATTCTGCACCTCTAGGGAGCCACATTCCCAGGGGTACTTTTCGAGTCAACTCATGGAGACACAAGACTTTATTGCTTCGTGAGCAATGCGTGCAGAGTACGCAGATAATGCAGTCAGCGTGAAGTATCTCGAAGTGTCACCTCAGTACAACTGTTAGATCTGAGGGTCAAGACCGTTCACCTCGCTGAGCTCTCCGGCACGCCATGCGCGTAAACGTTGGATTTCAGCCAGGGCGAGAGCTGCCGCCTTGGCAGTCTCTGGATCAATAGATGCGCTACTGGTATTCGCATTCGCGTCATCATGAGTGATTGAGTCCCCCGGGCGTGGTGGAGAGCTGCCTGTCGCTGCAGTGGCTGCATCCTGTGTTTGCGCTGCAATGGAGCGACTGATGGACGAATGGTTCAGCTCTGCCATTGCCGCAAGCGAACTCTCCTCAGGCGATTGGTTGATCATCACGGATGAAGGGGGGTCAATTCTAGACAGCCCCAGAACTGTTCCGATGATCTCTCCCTGGGATGCGTGAGACGTCTCTGAATTGCGGCGACTGTTTGGCACAGAGCCCGTTAATGCACTCGTCGGAGGATTGGCACTCAAAGCTTCGGCGACCCCGGAGCTGTCTGCACGTGGCTGCGATGGCTCAGCTTGGAAGGCCGCATTGAAAACAGGCGGGTGCTGCGAAATACGACTCATGCTAGTCATGCTCTCTCGTGACGTGGTGGAGGCAGTTGAGGGCTGTCGGACATGCAATTCGTGCTTGTTCGGGAGGATGAAAGGGCTTGCTTTGGCAGCCGCAACAGCCGCGTTGGCAGCAGCAATCACTGCCGCAGCAGTCGACAGCGAGGTATCAAGATTTGTGTGGGGTCGGGACGCTACGTCTGCAGACCTTACCGGAGCGATGATGGCAGCCTGAGATGTGCTCGAGCGCTCGTGGGATGAAGAATTAAGACGCAATGGAACATCTGCCAGGTGAGCCCGGACTTGTTGCAGAATGCGCTCGGTCTCTGCCATAATTTTCGAGCCACTTGAGTCGCTTGCCAAACTCGAAGTGACACTTGGAGCTGGGGAAGTAGAGCTTGTGGTGCTTACATGGGAAGCTCTGGAGGTAGGGCGAGTGGCGATCGCCTGATCACCGGAAGGCGCATTCAGAATCGATCCCGCATCTGGTTGGAACTTGTCAGATGCACGTGTAGAGTGGTAAGAGAACTCATACACATCTGCAACTCCTAAAGAGTCACCGGCGCCCCCTACGACGGCCGACCCGAGCTCAGGATTACGTGCAATGGTTCTGCTTGGCTCGAACGAGGTGCAATCGTGGGTCGGGCCAGATGTTGTAGGTGCCGGCAACTCTCCTTCAGAATTGCGGGTAACCTCACGTGGATCATGAGAATTGATAACTTCTTGCTTCACAAGATTGATGGTAGTAGTGGCGTTCTCCGCCCCTGGCACTGACGTCATGACATGAGATGTAGACGTAACGTGAGTAACACATGCCGGCGTCTGTTCAGGATCTTGGCTAGCAACATCTAATCTTGCCGCCCCGGGTGTGACGGTAGACGCAGTAACTCGCAAGGTCGGCGAAACAGGCGCAACGGTTCCGTGGATAAGCTTCCGAAGGGAGGAACTCCAAGACATCGCGCTCGCAGGTCTGGAATGCGTTCCAGCTTGACTCTGCGTCTCCGACATGTCGTCTTGCCGCGAGTCATTTAGTAGTAACACATCTGTTTGTTTGTTCGGAATCGTGAACACCCCGTTGTTGGGGTCGTGCTGCGGAGATTTGGCACTTGTGTTCGCCTCCTGCCGAGACGTGTTGCCTGTCTCAGTCTGCCGCAACTGTTGATTCATAAGTTCTTCAATTAATGCTCTTGTAGAACCGGTGGTGTTCGAGCGGAGCTGAGGGGTAGTCGGGGCTGATAGTGGGGTAACTACAGCAATATCGGCATTCTGCGACACACGAGAGGGAGAAACGGGTGTCATGAGGGTGCTATGAAGCGCAGGATGATTTGACTCGAGGTTCGTTGCGTGGGACGTCATTGTCAGGTTTTGTCGGGATGGGGCATGCCCTGAGGTCTGTGACACGGCACGAGTGTGGCTGGGCTGAATGACAGCATGGAAACTTCTGGCGAGCGGCTGCCCGGGATGTGCACGGCCAAGCTGAGAGGAGTCAACAGCCAGAGGATGCACTAACTGCGAGTGTTGCACTTGCCCGACCTGGGATGATGGGTGAATCGTGGAATCCGGGGCCTCGATCGATCGAGACAAGTTGAGGTCACCCCAGCCGGCGCCAGTAGGTCGGGAATTGAGGTCTGCATGTGGTGATGTCATTGACTGCGATGCATTAACCGCGTTTGGTTGACGCAAAGACAACGACTGAGGCGGAGCGTGCGAACTATCTGTGGTTATGATAGGGATGTGTGAAAATGAGAGCTGTGGAACCTCCGAGAATCCTTGCTTCGCATCAGATTCACCTCTTCCATGCAGCTGTGAGTTCGGACTAGCGAGGGGTTTTTTTGCATAGCTCGCCTCGTCCCACTTTGGGAGATCGGTGTGAATCGAAATAGAGGTCGCCATGTGGTGATCTCGCATTGGCGAGCTTGCATTCAATTGACTTTGGCTCCCAAGAGAGGCTAGCTTGGATGCAGCCGAAGCTTGGTCAGCATTGGTGGCAGCAGCGTCCCCATCAGGGACCCGGCCTCCTTGGTGCGCTGGCATCGTAGCATGTGTTACGATGCCAGAAGACGAGACGAGATTCGTCGAGAGGGAATCTTTGCCTTCGGCTGAATGACGCTCAGTGATCATGTCAGTTGTGGGGTTATGAGAATGCCCTGAGACATTCGAGAGCGCTGACGACTGGTGCGCACCGGACTTCACTCCCTGGCCTTCCTCCTCCTTTTTGGAGCCCTTGCGTCGAGGCACGCGAGCGGTTGATTTTGATCGCGTTCGCTTCTTCTGTTTTGCCCTCCTTTCCTTCTCAGCCGCTGGGCTGACTTGCACCCCTTTGGTTGCAGCACCCTGCGATGACGACATGCTAAAATCCAGCAGCATGCGATTTTTCATGGGCTGAAGCGCCAATGAATATGAACTTCGAGGATGGGCGATACGGCACGCTGGGAGAGACAAGCCCTCCATATAGTCGCGAAGCAGTTGCTGTTTTGCCAAAGGGAGAGTGGACTTTCCGATGCCAATACCAGACCCAGTGAGCGCACCTTGCTTGGGCTCCCACAACGAACGCAGTAGTCGGGCAGCGGTACTGCTGTGAGCAACTGGAGCCAACACCGTCTCTTCCTGAGGGAAGGAGGCCCGTTTCGTGGTGGTCCTCTTACGAGACTTGCTACGTCGCGTAATCTGGACATGCCTCGAGGTTGTCGAAGGGGTAGATTGACTGGCGCTCGAGGAATCTCGTGTATCCGCTTCCTCTGAATCCGTGGAGAACTCTGACATACTCGACGTGCTTGTTGTGTCATCATCATTCGAGTCTTCGCCACTTGAGCTATCTTCGACAAGTCCATCATCACTGCTCACATCATCGTATTCATCCGCTGCGTATGCGCGCTTGATAAACTCGTTGATGTCATCAGCAGCCTCTGATATGGCCTTGGAACGGAGCGCACGCTTGGGAACAAGCAATCTGGGGTCAATTTTATATCCATCTCCGTCAGGGTCGTACGTGCCGTCCTCCATTGACGACATTTGGATACGGCGCAGTTGTTTCTTCTTGAACACATGGGGGGCCTCATGTCCACCGAACACGCGAGTCTTGGCTCGAGTAACACCAGCTTCGTGGAGATCTTCGATGAGAGAGCGCTTAATGGCAGGGTCTACTGAGGTCCTACTCAGTGCGATATCTGGTGCGAGTTGCATCGAAGTGGTAAGGCCCATGTTCGCAAGAGCATGCGTTCTGCGTCGTTGCTCGGCCACAAATGCCGCGGAGAGGGGCGATAACTTTGTAGTAGGCCTGTCACCAATCTGAGATTGCAGAAGCAATGCGTCAACACGTGCTATCTCATCGTCAATACCCGTTCGCAGCGGCTTCAGGTGTGGATAAGCCATCTGGCGAGTTGGAATGATTTGCAAAGAAGGATTGACAATCATTTTGGACTCTGGTTGAACTGGCACTGCTTCTGATTTCGTCGGAGTCGTGAATCCATGACTACCGGACCTTAGTTCTGACGCATAGTCGCGAGTTGCAGAGACGGCGAGTGCAGACGGAAGTGGGGCTTCTGCACCCATGGGCTGAGCGAGCCGGTGATTCTCAACGGTAGCTTCGCCCACGTTAATTTTACTCCCATATTTGGCAGATGTAGGTGAACCGATATTCACCGGCTGAGTCGCTGTTGAGGATGGAGGTTGCGAAGGTGTCTTTGGACGAGCGGCTGGAGCGGGCTGGAAACCTGCAGTGGGGTCGCTCGTGTTGTCCGTATGTCCTTGGGGTGTTTGTATCGGCGCGTCCTTGGCGGCGGAGAGATTCAATGCTCTTGTCGCCGTAGGCTTAAAAACACCCGCTCCTGGGCCATGGCTTGCGCTCAATTGTGCTTGTGCATCAGTGCGATCTCTAATAGGTGCTGTACGTGTTACGGGCTGAGCAGAAAGCGAAGCGAAACGACTGGTCGCAAGATGGCCAACAGCACGCGTCCGCTTTGAAGGCGAGGTTAACTTGGCGGGCGTCATCGGACCGAGCGCACCAACGTTCGCAGCTGGATCTGCACTGGGCATTGAATCTGATCGCGCGGTTGCACGAGAAGTACCAGAAGGTGGCGATAATCGAACACGCTCATAAAGCGAGCGCAACTCCTGTCGAAGCGTCTTGGGTCGAGTAGGCGTATTCTGTCCACCGTCGGCTGGAGTTGGTGTGGAGGACGTCGATGTCGACATTTTGCGATTGCTGCCAGCGCCCGCTGATGCCGGCGCGGGCACCTGGCCGCCTCGTCCGGCTGGTGTTGTGGCGCCCTGACTCGTTCTGCGACTACTTGTTGCGGGGTGTGCTAACAGAGGCCCCGCCGCGGCTGTCGAGGGAGTTGACTGAGCCAATTCACCAGTTCCTTGTGCGAAATTAGGCTGCGGGAGAGGGACATTACTAGCTCTTGACCGGTGGAATGATTCAAGATCTCCAGCTGAGAGACCACTGTTGTTGGAAGGGTTGTGGTTCAGCCCAGCATCGGGGCTCGTGCCCTCGTCGGACGCAAAAATCGCATTGAGGTCGACATCATCGTGGTTGAGCTCTTGTCCGAGAGCGGTGCTCGTCGATAGAGTCTGTTTGAAGCCAGCATCTGTTGCAGGCTCGTCCGTTACAATTGCACTGGGTGACTCGCTCGTACTGTTGTCAATGCCCTTGTTCGAAACCGCGCCTTGAGGGCGCTGGTTGGTGATTGTCCTCTGCTGTTGGCGCGACCGAAACTCGTTAATGATCTGGTCTAGCTGGAAGCTCGCGTTGAGCTTGATGTCCTCACCACTCATAGTTTGAGCCTGTGTGCGTCCTACGTGTCAAAAAGCTCGATCAGCACTTGCTCGTTTCGGTTTCCGTCCCCTATGGGCAGATTTGGACAAGGATCTAGTATGGGCCGAGATCCTGTGTGCGGAGAAAACCACTGAACCAGAGGTTTCATGCAGCGCGTCGGCGTGCACAACTGTTTTCGCGCGCAAACACAGTTGGTATGTCGCTATTCAGCAAACCGCTCCTTGTGACCAAACGCACGATGTTTTAGCCTGATCAGGCCAAAAAATCTCCAGTTTCCGTTAGAAATGGTGCAGCCAATGTGATCAACACGAAGGCCTCGAATTGGAGTGCAGAGCAGCTGGATAAGATATGCCACAAATGTATAGACGATTTTATCATAGTCTCACAGCTGCCTGCCTGCTGTGTGGCCTGGATCTGAATCAGGCGAGTCGGCCCCTCTCTATCCGTCCTGGCCCAGATGTGGTCTCAACACACATCGCTTCACACAACGATTGAAGCCGCTATTCTGCTGTTCGAGCAAAGATAGCTGAAAACAAATTGGATAGCCAGGTTTTGACAGTAGTTATAGGCTGCTTTCAATAGTTTCAAGTCCTAACTACCCGGAGACTAGCTCTGAATCCTATACGTACTCCCACGGCTCATTTGCTGAGACCGCACTTTTAGTAGGACACGCGGCTGGAGCACTGGCCCGACGAATTCGAGTATGGACATACAGCCGCGAGATGTGCCTGAGGAACCGTCTGTGAAGGCGCCTCCGCGGAGCGAGGACTCCATCTCCGCATCGCTGAGAGACGACGCAGACTGCTCTACGGCCTTCGTGACCAAAGTCGATGAGAGCGATAATGAAGATGCATCGCCCCAGGCACGTGGTGGAGGGAGCACCGAAGGTGGATCTAGTGAGCAGAACGGAAGGAATAGCGACGGTAGCGCTGCTGGAGCAAGTGAAGATCGAGGAGACGCAGGTGAAGGCGAAGATGCTGGTGAGGGAGAATGGATGTTCGTCAAACGAACTCGTGGCCCAGCTGCAACCAAGGCTCGGGAGCTCAAGAAGGCGAGAAAGAAGCAACGTAGCCTTGTAGAACGCGGTATGGGTACCAAGCAAGACTACTATGATGTATTTGGGAAGGATGTTACCGCTTCGCTGAGCCTGAAGCCTCGACCAGATCAGAAACAATCGGGTAAAGAGGAAGAAGGAGACCAGTTTGAAGGGCTGCAGCGCCTCCAGTTGAAGGTAAAAGATTTGCACTCACTCATCCTTTGGTGCCTAGCAGAGGCAATCAATCCTCACTGGATCTTCGTCGAGCATCGTCCACTTGTGGAGCATGTAGTGGTAATCATCGCGGATGGGCTCACGCATGCAATAGCAAAGACGCATGCCGCAAGTCTCCCGTTCTTGAACTCTATGAACATGATTCCTTCCCTCATTGGTTTGCATGTGCCTTGCAGCCAGTTCGTTTCGACCATTGCAATTCAGCACTTCCTTACGTGTACGATTGACAAGATCAAAAATGTCAATCCGAAGCCCCAAGTTCGAGTCGGAATGCAAACAGTTACAGGCAACTCAGATAAGAGCAACTCGCACGGCGACAAGAAGGATCAGAATAAGGATAGCAACAGTAACATCGATCCATCGAATCTCGGCCTCCTCGCGTTTCTGGCAACCGAATCTGATCTCGAAACCAATGGATTCCCGATTCCCACGGTTGCTGCGTATGCAGGTTTCATCCAGACCAAGCTCCCAGAGGAGAGTGATAATAGTAATTCAAGCGTGCCAGCTCCAGCGGAAGCCCAAGGCAAAGCGGAGGAGGAGTCGAAGTCGAAGTCGATCGATGTCCATAGCATGATTTACCTCCCTGGAGAGCCACCAATTGCCAGGGACGACTATACGCTGCTGCGTGCTTTGGACTGTGAAATGGTGCTTACTGCAAGTGGCTACTCTCTTGCGCGTATGTCTATCATCGATGGGCACGGAAATCTGCTGTGCGATGCACTTGTATCTCAAAGTGAGCCTGTTCTTGACTATTTGACTCAATTCTCAGGCATCACTGAGGAGCTTCTCCGAGATAACACGACAATCACGTTTGAGGAAGCGCAGCAGCTTTTCCTGAAGCATGTCACTGCGCGGCACATCTTGGTAGGTCATTCGTTGGAGAACGACCTCAAGGCATTGAAGATTATTCATCTTCGAGTGTTGGATACCTCATTACTCTACCCCCATCCTCGGCAACAGAGCAACTTCAAGTCCTCGCTAAAGTACCTGGCTCAGAAATATCTGAATCTTCACATTCGCCAGACAAATGCTCATGGACATGATAGCATTGAAGATGCGCGAGTGGCACTTGAGCTTGCCCAACTGAAGCTACGCCGTGGCCCGGAATTCGGTATTCAAACCGTCGCTGGCGAGGCCTTATTTGACATTCTCGCGAAGTTCGAAAAATCAACGTGTATGATCGGCCCTGTTGGTGTCGTTCGACGATACGCAGGTGATCGGACAAACGCAATCGCAACCACGTCCGATGATGAGACAACCCGTCGTGTCATTCGAGAGCTAGAACGAATCCGTCGTAAGCTCGATCGGGAGCGTGAACTGATGACCCAGGGTCGTGATGAACCAGTTAATCCTATCAAGAAGTCGACCGATGAGGAGATGCATGTCTCGCAAGCTAGCGGGTCAACGGGAACTGCCAGTCAAGAGGATCAAGCGGGGATGTCAACAGGGACTGACCTCTCCAAGTCCAACGCTCCACAAAGTTCTTCCAAAGAGACTTGTGACAGCGAACGCAGCGATGATAGCTCGGATGACGAGCAGAGTTCTGATTCCGAAAGTGATGATGGCGGTGGGATGGCAGGATCACCCCCAGAGTTCATGTTGGCACACTTCCCTGACCTTTACAAGTACCTAGACGACTTTGATCCAACCGCGCCTCGCAGGAAGCCCGCCGACAGTGTCGAGGTGAAATCACCCCCAGTACGGACGCCGCTTGAAGGCGACGGCGAAGGTGGGTCCACCCCAGTAAACAATGGAGTCTCAGCTGAAGCAGCTAATGATGGCATCATTGCTGTCCCCCTTGAGCCACTCGAAAAGCTCAATCTACACCTCCCTGCCGCCAAGGACCCCACGCCTCAACTCAAGCTCCTGGATGCAAGAATGAAAAGCATCTGGAATGCTGCTCCTCCGAACACACTGATTATTGTGATGTCGGGGCAATCGTCCGTGAGGGCTGCCAAACATCTGACACATGTGATCACTCAGCTGAAGCGCCACCAAGTCTACACATCCGGCCCTGCGCTCGAAGATGTCTCTAAGCGCATCGCAGAAGGAGAAGCGCTGCTCAAGCGTCAAATGACGCAGAACCAGGACGGTGTTGTGTTCCTCAACATCAAAAAGAATTAGGTACACAAGAATGGCCTCAGCATACTGGTTGGTGAATGAAATATCTCCTTTGTGTGTATAATAAGTTGAGATGAATCACCTACTAGCTTATATGCTTCTGCGTTTTTCCTCGTGGAACTGGGCTTCCACGCCTCTCCTGTGATACCATAATAAAGGAGTTGCTATACAAGAACACAAGCTTACACATTTATTACTATAAGAAGGTGATCCGCAAGAGTGACCGTTGTGGGGATTTCAAGTGAGTAGACCAGAAGATGCTGTTAAATATACCGATATACCGGGCTTTGGTACTTTCACATCATCTCGTTACTCCCACACGAAGTCATCCGGTATGTTTCCTGAGCTCAGAATCTCAGCCAACCTCTCTAACTCTTCAAGCGAAGATGCAGCCTCGATCATATCTCGAAGCTTCTTCTGTTGTTCTTCTGTCAGTCGCGTGCGCTTCCGAGTCTGTGTCTCGCTCTGACTTGGTCGAGCAGGGACAGTAGCACGGGCAGACTTGGCCTCTTGTTTGGAATCCTCCATGGCACTTCCACCATCGATGAGCTCTGCAGCTTGCTCGAAGGTGAGCAGACCCTGGGCGATCTTTCTGCTAAGAATGGTCGCCGCTCGGCGCTCGACCAACGACACTTTTGCACGATCCAGCACAAGGAGATTGGGGCAAATGGCAGCGACTGCAACCCGATAGTTGTGGTAACGGTGCGTGATGGGGTTGTTCACGAGACACAGAGAGGTGAGATGTTTCAGACCCGAAAGCGGCCGAAGATCATCGATGCTTGTGATCTGGTTATTGGTCAGCACGAGTGACTCGAGCTTGGGTAATGAGATCGCGATGCGTTCATCGATCTTGAATATCCTGTTGTTGCTCGCGAGAAGGGTCTTCAGGTTGTTCAGTACGGGGAAATTCTCGAGCCGTGTGATGTCATTGTTGCTAAGATCCATGGCCTCATTGAGATCCTCTGTCACACCCAAGTTCTCGATGACTGCGAAGCGCAGACCTCGTAGCGAGATCTCGCGTTGTCGAATCGGATTCAAATACACAGGAGCATTGCGAATGATCTCAGGTGTTAATCGCATGATGGAGGTGTGATGGAGGTGTGATGTGCACGAGGACTAGAGTGCGAGAGACTATCGCTTGTGGAGGCAAGGGAGCTGGGATATTATATAGCGAATGCGGGTTGGATTATGATGCGACCTCGTCGTGTCTAGCAGCAGGGCAGGGCTGACGTGATGCCAGTGTGGTTGGTTGGGTGGTGGGGGGGGATCAATGAAGCTAGAGAGTAGAGTGAAGGGTGTGGGAAGAGATGAGGATTCAATCCATACACCATAAGTGTTACTTATATGCAATACCATCAGTCGCCAGTGCGTCACAACCCTTGCCGTGCCGTGGGACCTCTCACGGCACACAACCCTGGTGGTTTCACAACCGCGAATCCGTTGCGCTGTGCTGTGTAGTGTTGTGTTGTGGTGTGGTGTGTGGAACTCAAACGGTTTTCCTCGTCCATCCGATCTCGCACGCTGGATGGGGCCGTTCCACCGCGAATCCGAGTGCCAAACGGGACAGTATAGAGCGTCACACGACTCTCTACCGCGGGGTGAGTATCCGTCGTCCGCCTCGCGAGGTGTATGCGCGCGTTGGGCGGGTGTGATATCTCTCCGCGGGAGTTCGGATGGTATAGATAGCATAGCACATAACATAGCATAACATAACATAACATAACATAACATAACATCACAACATCCCAATCCCAGGAGGAGTATGTAGTGTTGAATAATAGATTTGGTTATCTGGTTATCTATATCCGTGATAAATTCTCACGGTGTCACGGTTGGGTATTATTAATATTATTCCTCTTTCTTGTTGCTGTTGTTTTCCCTAACGTCTGCCCTGCCCGTGCCCGCATGCATACGCGTTAATATTGTGGCGGTGGGAGCTCAATCATCTCGATCATCTTGATCTTGATCTTGATCGTGATCTTGATCTTGATCGTGATCTTGATCGTGATCCTGATCTTGATCTTGAGCATGAGCATGAAGGGCGCTTGGTAGGTTTGGCCCAGGCAGGCTCAGGCAGGCTCAGGCAGGCTCAGGCAGGCTCAGGCAGGCTCAGGCAGGCTCAGCCAGCCAAGCTGAGCGGAGCTCGGCTTAGCCCAGCTGAGCCATCTGTCCTGGCCCAGGCTTTTCCCTCTCCCCTGAGCCAGCCAGCAGCACCGTCCGTCCGTCCGTCTGAGCTCAGGAAGGCGTGAGGAGGCGGGCGAGGAAAAAAAAAGCGTTGCTTTTATGTCGAAAAACAACAAGGTAGGTAGCCGTATTTTGATTTACATGTGCATTCTTCCTACAGTTACACTCTGATATATTTTATATCAAGTGTCAATACCACCTGGATAATCCGGATGTACCCCCATTAGAGGCTTTTTTTACGAAACAACTCAACTACACACCCATTGAGTGACCGCGCTTGGGTGCTGTTCTTGGACCTACACCACGCGGCCCACCGGCATACCCCCCTCTGCGGAGAGCATGTGCCGCTATCTTGCTAACCACCCGATAGAACCTGCGCGAGTCCTGTCCCAACGCCCTCCGCACGGGTTCAGGGACTGCGTCCACAGAAGCGCGCACTTTGTTCGGATACTGCACGATCGCCCGCAGGCTGCTGGTGTACCGCGGGATCAACCCCGTGGGCAGATAGCATACCTCACAAATGCTGGATATAGTCCCATCCCACAGCTGCTCACGCGTATTTTCCTCGGATCAACACCTGATTCATTTCTTGCTGCTTCTAGGGCAAGGGCGGCAAGAACCGCCGCCGCGGTAAGAACACAAGCGAGAGCGATAAGGCAGAGTTGACGATCAAGGAGGAGGGCCAGGAGTACGCCCAGGTCTCCCGTCTCTTGGGTAACAACCGTGTGGAGTGCATCTGCTTCGATGGTCAGACCCGACTCGGTCATATCTGCGGTCGCATTCGTAAGAAGGTCTGGATCAATGTGGGTGATATCGTCCTCGTCGGTTTGCGTGACTTCCAGGACGCCAAGTGCGATGTCATGCTCAAGTACAATGCAGATGAGGCTCGTAAGTTGAAGCAGCGTGGTGAGCTCCCCGATAACGTCGAGTTGAACAAGACCGACAAGGGTGCTGAAGTCGAGGACGACGTGCCTTTCGACTTCGGTGAAATCTAAATGTCGTTGGCAGATGCATCTGCGGCATCCGCAGCAGACGCGCGAGCGGCAGTTTCAATCCACTGCAGCGCGAACTCAAAGCACTGTAATGTCAGCCAATTTACATGAGCAAGCGAGTCAGGATACATTTGACTGGCATGGCAGTCGAAAGGCCATGTTACAATCAGCTTTGTTTGTTTGTTTGGGAGCATGTCAATCTGTCAGATGAAACACCTCGTCACCGCCGCCACCGTCATCATCATCGTCATCATCATCATCACCATCGTCATCAACGCCACCGAATATGAGGACAAGCAGTAGGAGAAAGAAACGGAAAATAGGACGATATCCCAACTCAGATTTGAGTTGTTGTAGATTGAGCAGGAGTCGTCCCTCCTCGGGTGAACCAGTAGCAGCAGCAGTAGCAGCAGCTTCATGCATATGGGCATGAACTCCTTTCTTACGTTATTACTAGCCGCATTCGCTTAATCAGTTCCTTCTTGGAATGGTTAACAGGATCATATCACTCTGGATGAAGGTCTTTGAGGTTAGGTCATGCGTGCAACGCCTAGTCCGCAAAAGGCCTGTCTGACGTGTTGGGTTTTCTCCCTATAACTTCCCCCAGTCGGTGTAATTAGAGATATGTGGATGTCATGTATGCACTCGAGCATATCGACAGATGTCCGAGCCGTCGCCGAATGTTGGGAACGGCTCGTGTCTGCATGTGCAATGCACTCACTTATCCTACACATTGCAAGCATTACTAAAGACCAAAAACGTGAAAAATAAAAGCAACGAGCATGAGTTGAAATGTGGTCGAGTGTATGGTACAGCTTGAAGCGAAAGTCGGTATGAATCAGCATCCGCTACTCAAACCGCTTCTTAAACAGGTCCAGTGCGATTCGCATCCGAAGGAGGTTCATGTCCGATTCCGAATACGCATCCTTCGGTGAGCGGTTCTCGCTAATCAGATCCGCGTTCATGATGGTGAACACACCGCAATCACATCCGTTGTGCTGGCGTGGGATGTCTTTCATATATACATTGGGCCATGACGAAATGTCGAGTGTCACTTGATAATGTTGTTGCGCCTCATCTACGACGTAGTTGCGGAGACAGTCCAAAGCTGCCTTGTTCGTGCCTAGGAACGAGTCATAATACTCAAACCGCATCTCACGGAAGTTTACCACTGCGAGTGTCCAGTGGTTGCGATTCACGTGGCAAGGCACAATTAGCTTGTCCAAGAACAGAATATTCACATTCTGAGTCTGACTCCATCGCCGCACTCGAGAGTAATCATATTGCAGTGGCTTCGTGGGGTTCATCCGATCTTCAAACAGTTGGAAAAACCCTGATGAATAGATGTGGACGCGGGCATTGGATAGGCTCCTCAAAGAACGATTGGACTGGAAAAAGTGCGCTAGTCTAACGTGGCCAGGTGGTTGTGTGGACAGTTCATTTTGTGCATCGGAGCTCAACCCGCTAAACAATCGCAGAGACGATGAGAAAGATGCCAACTTGTATAGTCCTCTACGAAGTGTTGGGGGCTTGCACACAATTGTTTGGTTGGGTGAAGATTTGCACAACAACTTGCAGAGCAAGGTATCATTTGGCGTTGCATCTTTGAGTCCAAAACGGATACTCTTCATAGGTTCCTCTCGCCGCGCTCGTTCGAGCAGCAGCGAAAAACTACCATTAACTATCTCGTCTGTGAGCCACACTGTGGGAGACAAGGAACGGAGGTGGTAACCATTCACTTCTGCAAGTCGAGAGGAGTACACGATCTTGCTCGCAGGGAGGGTTGTGCAGATTGCATTCGCCATGTTCAGGTCCTGACGCGATAGCGACGGCACGGTTTTGTAATTCTCAACCGTCATACGCAACAGATCAGGCATCATGATATCTGCGATCAGCATTCGCGCGAGCTGCTTGATTTTCGGTTCAGTGATCAAGAGCGCAGTTATCTTGCGTCTTTGTGCGAATGATCGGCCCTCACTCGGTACAGCTGCAGCATTCTCATCTTTCCTTTCATCTCCACCAAACGCGTCACTGAGACGTCGAGCAACGGCATCATCGTAGGCTGGTTCAGACGGAGTATCGTACAGGCTCATCATCCTCAGGCTCATGATGGCATCGTTCAGTGCGTTATTCATCGATTTGCGCGCCGAGGGCGGGCTGCCTGCATATGCCTGTGTTAGTTCGGAGGACGAAGCGAAAGGAAACTTCCTCACTAGGCTTTCAGGATTGTCACCAGGACCAAAATGGCCCGGCGCGGTTTGACCTCCCCCTTTGCTCTCTCGAGACTCTGAATCGGCTAGTACCTCTGGGCTGTGCTTCTCCAATTCGACAGCCGAAGCTGAGTGGCTTATGGAAGATAGGCCGTCTTGGAGGGTACTTGCAGTCATTAGTTTATCTGGGGATGTCGTCTCAGGACTCGTTCCCTCACCCTCCATTGCATCCTCAGTTAAGGTCTCGACTTGACTTGTTCGCGGACTCATTCCGGTAGTATACGAGATTCTAAGCGCTCCGGAGGCTTTTGAGAGTTGGTACGAACCGAATCCTCGCTTGGTTCCAAGTGAAGGGCTCTGATCCACCCTAGCTGAGGTCTGGAGGATCTTTTCGCGGAGCCTAGGTGGAAGCGAGTCCATCAGGCTCGCAAGGGGCCGGCTGGGGCCATCGGTCTCATTGAATAGCGATGTGGATTGCATGATGTGGCGGGATTCAACCTAAAGCCGGTACTCGGCAGTCAGTCGAATGTCCGGGTGTGCCGCACGACCACCACGCGCACAGGGAAGCGTGTGGGGCGGGAAACCCGACTTAACCTAGGATCGAGCTTGCAGATTTCGAGGCTTGAAATAGCCTCAATAACCGGATAGATTGCGGAGTCACAGGGATTCGGTCTGGAAAACTTACTTTGTTTTCTTCGTAGGTAGTGGTGTGTACCACTTCTGGAAGATGTGTCAGTGTGGAAATTTTCAACTCTTTGCTTGGTAGAGGGGCCTCGGTTCCAGCTCGGCTGCAGGAGCCGCGCCGAAACAGCCAGGCCATCAAGGTACGCTATCAACTCATATATAACATACTCACTGGAAATCCAGTGACTCCCATCGATACCTTGCCAGACGGTTCAAAAACGACCCAAACCTGAGGTACAATTGTGAAACTCTTATATACATCGCGGAAGCCTTGAAGGTCTTCCACGAATTGGCTTGGGCTGCTACCACCGATTGGTAAGCAGAGTTGATTACCGGGGAGAACAAGGTCAGGTTAAGTCGATCTGGTGGGATACGGCAGTCGAAGTGGCCTGCGCTCAGTGCGCCTGACAAAAGGTAGGTTTGGTTCGACCGAGAGTTCCCCGGGTTGCGGGGTGCATGAATGTGAAACGGGGTGCTGGAATACCCGACTCTAAGTGAAGGAAAAGTGGCCAAGAAAGGGTGAGATTTGGAGCGGAATATCTGCCTAACCGACTATGCCACGCGAGTGTAAATATTATCCGAACATAGCGACACGCATGTTCTTCGAAGACAATCCTGTTTGACCCACCCCGGCGCCGAGCTGTGTGGCTCATTTTCATTACTTTGTCAACGTCACCTCTCTGCCTCGTCAGCCCTGGCTTCTTTCCTCGGGTTTACGCGGCCCGGGGAGGGCATGGCAGCAGAAATGGGCTGGCATGACGTGAAGAGCCATAATTCTACAGAACATCCCAGCAGACCGGGTCGTCGTCGATGGCTTGTGGGGCAAAGAGTGCACCCAAGGTTCGTATCCGAGGATACGAAACGAATCGATGTACTTTGTCGAGTGAAGTACTTGGCGACTGATCGAGTGCGGACTTGCACAAATGGTGTTATTCGCAAGGACACATCGGGACATAGTTGAAGCGCCCCGTCTGGCGGAGTGCGCTATGCGTATCCCTCCCCATGACCGGGCTGAAACGAACTAGCCAAGAACTTGGTACTCACCTATACTTGGCATTGCACCCCCCATTGTAACACTTGTGACATCTAGGAAATGCGTGCTAACCGCGTCTTCACTGCGTTGGTTGTATTGGCATTCGTGGGCATTGCTCACCTCGCCCTGGCACATGCTTCCGAGACCGACTTGCCCCCGGCCAACTTCCGTGGTGGCAATGTCATTGTGTATGAGAGCAACGCTGAGCTCGCCAAGGCGATCCAGGGCAAGCGCAGCGTTGTCTGCTTCTACAATGCCAACTGCTCCCACTGCAAGGCATTCGCTCCTGAGTACATTGAGGCCTCTCGAGCATTCAAGAAGGGCGAAGTCCAGTTCGTCGCCATCGATGCTGAGAAGCACGGTGATATCCCTGCTGGTTTCGCCTTGAAGTACTACCCTGGTATCTTCTACGTCGACGCTAATGGCGTTAAGATCCCCTATTTGGACAGCCGCAACGCTTTCACCTTGAAGGCGTTCGTCAAGAATGTCATCTCCACCAAGCCCAGCCTCCTTGAGGGTGTTTCGATGGAGTCGCAGTACAACGCTCACCAGGTTGATCGCAACCTTCCTGGCTGTGAGCGCACTGTTCCTGCCGCTTCCGAGACTCCTGCGCTTGTTGAAGCTCAGGCTTCCACAACTTATGGCAACGAGCACCACCACAAAGAGCTCTTGGATGCTGAGGCTTACAACGGCAATGAGCAGTCCCAGCTTCAGCGCGAGGCTGAGTACCTTTCTCAGTGGATGCCCAAGGAGCAGCCCGCACTCGTAGAGTCCAAGGTCGAGGCTAAGGTTGAGTCCAAGGCTAAGGCTGAGGCTGAGACTGAGGCTGAGGTCGAGAACAAGGCCGTGAAGAACCAGGCTGAGCACTCTGCTGATCTCGATGAGGAGGCTCAGGCGGAGCAAGAGATGGACCAGCACTTCGATCTCGACCTCGAGGTCGATGACTACGATCCCGCTTCTGTGTTCTCCTTCCTCGAGACCGATGCTGAGGCTGAGACCGAAGCTGAGTCCGAGATTGAAACCGCGACTGATGCGGATGCAGAGGCTGATGCTGACGCTGAGCAGGAGGCTGAGGCTGAGGCTGAGGCGGAAGGCGAGGCTGAGCAAGAGGGCGAGGCTGAGCAAGAGGCCGAGGCTGAGGCTGAGGCAGAAGCCGAGCAGGAGGCCGAGCAAGAGGTAGAAGCCGAGACCGAAACTGAGTCTGAGGGCGAGGTCGAGGTCGAGGACCAGTAAATTGACCACCTGACTTAAACCCAAACGTGCACTGGAGAAACGTGTTGTATTCCTCTGCACCACCAAGAGTTTGCATTTGCGCTATCGCGGCTACTAGGTCGTAAGTCTCCTGGTTACACATGTAGCGCATCTCAAGCCCTTTCGAGGTTCAGAGGTTCCCGCGTTTTTTATACAGTCGCAGCTTGTATTAATATAAAAGGAGTCTTTGATATCCGATCAATAGTGTGTGGGATACAATGCTTTGTGTCAAGCTGTGATACAACCCACATCCAGAAGGGACAAGCAACGAAATAGCGTAACTATTGGATGCGTTTTATTGTCGCTACTACCAGCGGTAGTATGACACAAGACGGTTGTGCCAAGCCACTTACGTCATCTAGCAGCAGGCATCTACTATTAGTACAGAGAAACTACAGATGGTCGACGGTTGATTGGTCCGATGAAAAGTGTTGTTCGGCCCAACAATCCATCGTCGGCGTTGGAACTATCCGCACACCGAGTCCCTACTTAGAGCTCGCGATCTGCAGTTCGGATAGCGGCGGTAACGTGGTCATCGGTGTTAGGAGCGGACTCAAAAGTACGAGTCTCGTCATTAGTAACAGCAGGGGTCGCGTCAGTCGAACCAGGCTGATTGGTGTTGGGGTTTACGCTGCCCTTGGGACCCGAGAACTCCTCCCAGCTGATGACACCGTCCTTGTCCTTGTCCTCGGTCTCGAGAACCTCCTTGACGATGTCAGCGAGCTCATTTTCGTTCACCTCCCATGTGGACGTGAAGAAATCACGCAACTCTTGCTCATCGATCTTGCCGTCACGGTTGCGATCGAGCGCCTCGAACATGTTGAGTTCGGGTTCAGGGGGCTGGTTATCGACCTTGATCAATTCAACCTCGAAGCGGAGAGTAGCACCAGGTGGGATGACACCTGCACCGCGGTCACCATATGCCCAGACGGGAGGGATGGTCAAGATACGCTTCTCACCGACGCACATACCCTCGACACCAACATCCCAACCACGAATGACATAACCCTCACCAAGAGGGAAGGCGAATGGCTCCTCGCCGATGGAAGAATCGAACTTCTCACCAATGTTGCCAGCGGCAGACTCAGGTGCAATGGTACCAGTGTAGTGAACAGTGACGTAGTCACCCTTGGCAGCTTTCTTCGGGCACTCTGCAGGAGTGGAGACGATCTCGACTTTCCAGCCAGCTGGGGGAGTGTTGTCGTCGGTAGCGCCATCAGCGGCCTCATCTGCACGAACAAGCGCTACACTCGAGCAGAGCACAAGGATGCCCACAAGGGCGAGGAATACAAGCTTGATCTTGTTGAGTCGCATGTTTAGGTCAGATCTTGCTCCCGGTTTGTGGGTAAGCGGGCAGTCCTAGATGCTGGATTACGAGGGCGAATGATATATGGAAGTGAGTTTGATTTGTCAGGTGGGGGTAGTGTGGTCTCGCGCAGGAGCCCACTGCACTTTCATGTAGATCCAGAGGAGGTCTGAAGAAGATTCTTCTGCAAATAACCAAACAGGATGATTTTGCGGAGTATTCATGGGGATTTTCGGATTCATAATATACTCAATCGTTTCCAACACGCAGTATCTACCAGATCCACGTAGTATTTCACAATACTACATGCATCCTGGGTTGTTTTCACTCTTGCGACAGTCTCGGAATCTGGCTGACTCAGATCGAATCAACGAGTCAGAACTCGAGTTGTGGCGAGGCTTTTGGGCTATAATCAGCGCAATACCACCCGCAACACTCGCATTCATGGGGGAGGGTGCAGTTCAGGCACGCTGTATCGTCTCAGTTCACCAGATGCACACCCTGCTGGCGCAGATCTGCTTGCAGCTCTGACCCACGCACTGCATTCATGGCGGTGTGTGAAGGTGACCATGCGAAGAATATGGCCTCAGGAAGGGGACACGACATCATATCGATTTCCGTCCCCTTTGACTGTCCTACTTTGCGGCCCATGATGAATGGAGGTGGAATGGTGAGCTCAACTCGATTGCCGATTTTCTCGTTTTGTGGTGAACTCGGCAATCTCTGTGTGTCGGTCGTGGCGCGAGGGACTTCGTTGGCAGAAAGTTAGGTTATGTTGTAATGACATCATTTCACTGGTCATGCAGCTGCAGCGATGCTTACTCGTGGAGTTTGGTATGAGGCTGCTGGGATCGAAGAGTGAGCTCTGAAGAAAAATGGCTCGTTCTCACACGCCACAATGGGATTGTCACATACTGAATCTAGATTTAACAACTCGACGACATATTTTCCTTACCTCTTGTGCAGTCGTGTCACACAAAAGAGCGCGTCACTCGGCTAACTTCACACCCGTCAAGTCTCGTCTGAATTCAATTCACACTCGCAATGTCCACAAAGGTTGAGGCCAAGTCCATCAACACATCGAGTTCACAGACAGTCCCGAGTTTGAGTCTACCCTACACGTTCAACTCTTCAATTAAGTTTATGGATGTTGTAGTGCACTACCACGCCATGATTACGACAGAGTCCATCTTCGTGTGGATCGGCGATGGCAAAGCCAACCTAACCCAGCTTAGTAGTGCAATTCAATGGAAGGAACCAACAGATAATTCACGCAATGCCGTTAGCACAACGCTGATAAGCGACGGCGAGCTAGATGATGCTGCAACATCACTCTCAGAACGGATTGTTGCGAAGCTGGGCATCCCTGCGTTTGTTAGCTATTCAACGAGAATCTTGGACACAACGACACGCATGCTAATGGAGAAGGCACTCGTACAAGCTCTCGCGGAGCACGTGGAGGAAGTCAAGTTCCTGGAAAAGAGTGCCAAGGACGCGCAGATTGAATGAACTGGTTAATCCCAAACAGACTTGACTATCATACAGTATGCTTAACCAATGAGTGACATCAGGGTGACATCAGAAACTAGGTTTTATAGATCTCTCATAGTATACAGAGCGATCCAGGGATGATTTCGGGATCGGCGGCTTTCCCGCTTGACTGAGGAAAAGAACTGGGTAGAATGGGTCCGTTTGTGATCTTAGCAGACTCTGGGATCGATTCTGCAGTATGCGCAGCATCCGTATCTGGATCGGCAGGGAGAATGACATACTCAGGTGGCTGGGTCTTCCAGAAGAGTTCGCGTACATCGTCTTCGGGGAGCTTCGAGCAATCGACGACCTGAATCGACGTATCGTTGAACGCTCCAAGCGTCGCAGATGGGCACAGCTGAGGCTGCAACGGCGACTCACTTAGGAGTGGTGACAAACGTGCGAGCGTCGCCCATGAGCACGAGGATGTGACTCGTAAGCTTGCCTGATACTCTTTGCTCTCTGGGAATAGTGCTGCTAGCGATGAGTTCGATGGCATTTCCTTCGAGACCGATTCGACGTCCGCGGGAAGCACCATGCTTCCTGACATCCGAGCGGATGTTAATGCCATGGATGTGTCGTTGGCGATTAGAATATGTCGGTCAATATCCTTGCCCCAGTGCGCCCATAGAATATTCGAGCTCAGACCTATCCCACAATGAGGAAGATAATGCAGTACTAGAGTATTTTTGTTTGTTGTTGTCGCTGCTGGTGCTTGGGACTCATGTAAAACCAAGCGAGTCTTGCCTTCAGTATTGCGTTCAGGAAGATGAATCCCGAAGTATTCAACGAGCACAGTACGCTCAAGTCCGCTTAGAACGGGGTCATACACATAGATTTTGTCGTCAGGAATGTCAAACAGGGCGCACAGCGCAAGGAAGAATGCCAATTGGCACTGACCTGGTTGCGATCGTGCAAACGGTCCGATACCCAAGCATTGAGCAGCCACAAATTTGGGGGCGGTATCACTTTCCTGGAGTGACTTTGAATCGGTTAACTCTGACGCTTTGGATTCGGACCCCGCTGTCGATGTAATGGCGGGTTGTCTTCCCTCCTGCGACGTCGTTTGTGTTGGAAGGTCTAGGATTGCTTTCCGAAGCACTTCACGCCACTTGGGTATCTCAGTCCCCTTGCCCTTTTTGGTTGGTAGCTTGTCTTCGGCTGGTTGTGGCTCGGGAGCCGACTCACGAGCAAGAGTGGACCTGAGTTTTCCTCGCTGTACTTCAAAGTACGACTTCAGGGTGCTAAGTCCACGATGAGTAGCTTGTATCCTCGCAACTGTGTCGACGAAGAATGGCTCCTCAATGATGGCAATAGCCTTGCTGATGACATTGTTCAGGAGATTGACGGATCGATTGCGCCGATCTGAAGCTACATAGGCGGTGTGTGTAGTCGATAGTGGGAAACATGATCCGAAAGGTGCGTCGATAAGAAAAGTTCTAGACTGCCGTAATAGCTCTACGGACAGAAGCCGAATAACAGCATCAAGAAGAGTGGTCATATAAGTAGTTTCACACGCATATACACAGGCACGTAAGCAGGAATGCGCGCTATGTCTGTAACGAGAGTACTCACCTGGAAGTGCTTCGAATGCCTTGCTCTCCTCGCGGATCGAAGCGAGTTGGTCATAAACGGAAAGCGGCCCCGTGCCAGCAGCCTTCGCAGCAGAGGCTACAGTGGCGGCGGCAGTAGCAGAGGCACCGGTACCGACCCCACGCTTGCCCTTGGCCTTACCCTTGCCCTTGAGCGGCACACTCACCCACTCGGCACCATCGTCGGCTGTGTTTGAGGACATGGGCAGAGGTTTCACCGAGGAATATTTGACGTGATCAATTGCAATCTACGTCTCAAGTGGAAACCTGAGTTTTCCTAGCGTATACGCGTCCTGGGTGCGGAGATCCAGCAAATCCAGAAATGTGGACAAGGCTCGGTCAACCAAGGTTCAAGATTTGCTCGGCTTGCCTCCCGCCTGCTCGCACTCGGCAAGCGACTTGAGTGCGAATCTCGCGCTGTTGGGACGGCGTTGCCTGGAAGTCCAGATCCTATCCTGCAACTGTGTCGATGGCTGGGACTCGAAGTCGCTCGATATCTCTCGGTGGAAGTGGAGCGTCCAGATCCAGATCCAACTTGGAGAAGGCTAGGACAAGGCCCAGTGAACATGCAAGCCGAGGCTTTACGCTTGGAAACTACTGTATGCTACTTTATCAGATGGGCAGAACCACTACCATGCATAAAGCACTGCTGAAGAGCGTGCGCTGTCATCGAGGCGATGTAGCCATCAGAGCCAGTAAGGGTTCAAAGAAGCTGCTCTGAGACAGAGTCGCGCTGAATGGAGCAGATCCGCTCGAGGTAGCAGCAGCGTTCATCTCGGCCGCTGCTTCAGTTCCAGTTGTGCTACAACTGCCGCTGCTGTTGGGCGCGCTGGTGGCTTGTTCGCTTGCGGCTAGCTCTCGACTGAGCAAGTGATGGACCATTTCCCGAGTCGTGCTGAAGGACTGAGGAAGAGGAGTCGAAACCGCGGAGTACGTGCCTCGACACCTTGAGCAGAACCAGTACTCGCCTGAGCCTGAATCTGGGCTTAAGCCTGAGCCTGACGGCGATGCCGCGTGGGCCGGGTAGAGCAGGTCCATGACTCCATCACTGAAGGCTGCGGAGGACGAACCAGCGAATGGGACCAGCTCGACGCGTCGACAGCTCGGTCGAGCACATCTGCGTTGGATGCCATGGTCTGTTGTTGCGATGTTGATGTTGGTTCGAGATGAAGTCCTAGCCATGCCAGCCGATGCTGCTGCCGCGGCCGCGGCTGCTGCAGCGGTGGCAGTGGCGGCACTCGAGACGGCGGCGCCGGGACCGAGTCTCACACGAAGCTTCCCTGGTGTGGTGGTAGTGGCGATGAATGCATTAGCACTCGTGTTCAAAGCCTGTGCCTGAGCTTGGCGAGGGTGGGCGTCCTCGGACCCTTGCTGGGTCCGACCGGTGGTTGACTTGGCAGACTGGGTCGATGAGCCGCGAGAGCCACGAGAGCCAGCTGAAGATGATCCAGCGCCGGCACTCATGCCGACCTGGGCCTCAACCTCAGCCTCAACCTCAGACTCGACCTCCCATTCGGAGTTGCCATCGCCGTCCGCGGCGCTTGGAGCGGTCTCCTCGACGAGCACAGGGACGGGGTAAGCTCGGTGCATGTATGCCAGTGAGGGGTTGTTTGTCTGTTTGGCTGGCTGGCTGGCTGGCTGGCTGGCTGGCTGGCTGGCTGGCTGGCTGGCTGGCTGGCTGGCT
>Ga0180217_1000199_pt1 | contig 119779 bp, 44 predicted proteins | sample eDN3rd37CBELigOP_FD_128521 | JGI IMG/M metagenome (GOLD analysis project Ga0180217, IMG submission 128521) | Enriched Organic Plus compost microbial communities from Emeryville, California, USA - eDNA 3rd pass 37_C BE-Lig OP (version 2) (version 2) ... | reverse complement strand
TGCGCAGCCTTGGCGTGGGTTCATCACTGCCGGGGTGTCCGGCTGTTTCCTGCGCATCTTCTGAGCCCTTGCTCTCTTTGAACCCTTCTTCGCCTGTGGCGCCTCGTGCCTTGCTTGCTTGCTTGCTTGCTTGCTTGCTTGCTTGCTTGCTTGCTTGCTCGGAGAAACAGGTTAAACCCGACCCTACAAAGGCAAAGGGGAGGATGCGACCATCATACACGCAGCTGCCATGTCCTTCCAAAGTTGATACGCGCTCTTTGGATTCTACATTCCATACCAGAACGCGACTATCACCGGAGGCCAGAAACCTGCCATCGTGGCTGAACCTCAGACAGTTCATTGGCTTTCCATGGCCTGCCAATGTAGCAATGCAATCCCTTGATTCCAAACTCCAAAGGCGAGCGGTACCACTTGCAAAACCGGATGCCAGCAGCTTACCATCAGGACTGACGTCGAGACAGTGTGGGGTATCTCCATCTCCACCTAGGGTAGCAACACACGCCCTAGACTCCACATCCCACAAGCGAATAGTGTTGTCCCCGCTACATGAAACGAGAAGCTTCCCATCGGGGCTGAAGCGGACGCAGTTCACCGACGCGCTATGTCCATCCATAGTGGCGACGCACTTTCTAGCTTGCACGTCCCACAGACGAACTTTCGCATTCAGCGAACCTGAAGCGAGCAGCTTCCCGTCAGGAGAAAAGCAAATGCTCGTGTTCCGCGACAATGGTCCCTCCAAAGCGCCCAGTGACTTGCCCTCCTCGACATCCCACAATCGAATGGTCTTATCAGATGATCCGGATGCCAACGTGCTGCCTTCAGGACTGAAGCTGACGCAGGTCACCATTGCGGCATGACCACGCAGAGGAGCTCTCTCACCAGTCCGAATTTCTCTCAAGACTGCGCCACGAAAGCTGCTGCCTCGCAGAACTACCGGAAACAACGTGCTATGAGACAAATCGCTGTTGTCAAACTTACATCCAATTATCTGGGCGTAGTTTAGGTTGGCGTAGGGAACTCGAATTCCACTCCAGTCCTTGACCCCATCAAAGCGGAAGTGGAATAGGCCGCTTAACCCTCCGAAATTGAGAATGCTGACAGCATTGCTCGCAGCCACCACGAGCCTCTTGTCGCGCTCATCCGGAACCTTGCGACGAGTAGCCATGATGAGATCGATGTATGCCTGCTTTGTCTCTGGCCTATCCGCAATCAGTTCTGCATGCTTCTGCAAAAGCCCTCGAGCTTGCGTGAACGGCCGGATGCCCAGGGTGTCAACAATACGCATAACAGCCGGACTGCATGCGTCCGGGTCCGAGACAGTGGATGAGTCTCCACCACCTGCTGGCAAAACAACAACATTATTCAGTGCAAAATAATACTCCCAGAGCGACTTGTGGAGGAAGGACCAGTGTTTGCCATCATAACTCTCAAGCGGCACCGAGCGAAGGATGACCGAGGCTCTGACATCCTCCAATGGAGGTTCTTGTGGAGGAATCAGTTTGCTGAGGGGCTCTTCTGTTGGGCCTGCAACCAGTGTGGCCTTCTTGAACATACTGAGCGCGAGGTCTTTGCAGAATTCCTCACAGCTTCGGCAGAATTCGGCGGCAGAGTCCGGTGCAAATCGTGGCTCATCAATTCGTTGCGAGAGCGACTTCGTGTAGTACTCCCGCAGACATATTCCAAGTACATCGGTTGACTTGACCTTTGTCGTCGTTCCAATCTGCATGGTGGAGGTTGAGCGCACACTCTTGTTCTCTTCGTGAGCTTCACATTCCCTCACTAGACTTGCGAACTGTGTGCATCGCTCAGCTAGCCTCGGTATGTGATCCACCACGAACGTTAGCAGGAAGCTGGCGTTCGTCAAGGCGAGATCGTCCAGATCCGGAATCGACCGGATCGCTCTCAGGAATGCTGGTGGAGAGCCTAGCTTCAGAAGATTAGGGTTGCGTTCAACCACATTCGCCACATACTCGAGTATATCATCGCGTTGCTCCTCGATCTCGGAGCTCATCCCTGGGAGAAAGGAATCTGTCCAGGCAATCCGTTGCGCTTTGCGGAGAGTCAGGGAGGGAGGGGGATGTAGGGAGAGTCGATTAAACATGGGTTGGCTCAAGCAAAGTATCAGCTATTGATTCCCTGCCTCACTCCTCGCCTCATCATACACGAGCCTCGTTCGAAGCATGCACTACCGCAAATTGCCTCGAAACTCTGTGGCATCGATTTGCGCATGTGTGTACGAGAAGTGTCGGCAGGGCCCCGCGCGTATTCCGTACAGCACACCAGTTTCTGCACGATGCCGCTACGAGCTCCCGGGATCACCCGCCCGCAGTGGCGTGACAGGACGCGAAATAGTGATGATCCAGTTTCCTGATTTTGTGTCGGGCGTGGCTGGATGCTTTGTTATGCTTCTTGTGCATCTCCAGACCCCCGAAGCGCACCTGAGCTAGCACACACCAGTCCATTACCAAATCCGCGAGGCGCGGTATGTAGGTAAATGCAAGTCGGTTCGGACCAGCTGGTTGACCTGAAGCAGAGAGCAGAATTCATTCGTTCGTTGATTGCTTGAAGTCGGATCTCAGCGCAACCACACCGCGTTTGGGTTTATATCGTGCAAAAACCTAACAGAGGTCTCGACTAGACGCGACTTCATTCGGTATGTTAACCCGGCTCATGCTCACTCTTGCTCGCTAATCGAGTCCCCACGGCTGTTGTGCACAATTTAGTCTCAAATATCTTTCGGGTGAGCGCGTCTTGAACGCCACGTTCGGGCTTGGGATCCGAGAGGTACTAGTGGTGTTCGCGTTTGCTTCAGCTCAGAGGACATCGCACCGAGTACTAGTGATTGTTATATCCTGTGGCACGCATCCAACCCCTCTGGGGACGGTCAGACTTACACCCTTGCTGACAATTACCTGTGTTGCGGGAAACACAGCTGGTGTCCGCTGCACAGGCATCGAGAAAAGGGCACTCATTCCAGCCCTGCGGTCAGCATTCACCTGCTCTTTCCAACCCTCCACCCTCCTCTTCGGTATCTTAGACCTCAACTCTTCGCACAATGTCGGTCCAAGCGCCGCCCCTCTTGGATCGACTTCGTGTGCTGAAGAATAAGCGACTCGAGCTCCTGCAGCCACTGCCGACTTACGTACCAGTGCGCTGCAGCATCTCGCAGCTTGCCTCTGCTGAGTGCTATCCACTTGAAGACTATATCAGCAAGCGTTTCTCTGACGTCCAGGACACCAGTAGGGTCTGCTCCGTCTTGATGCTAGGTGCTTCGGGTTCTGGTAAGACCACAACCATGCGTCGTTTGGAGCGGAACTATTGGGAGGCCCTAGACCTGCATGACATTAGCAGCAAACGGCAGATTCTCCCTATTCTCCTGGACCTGCGAGTGGTGGCTTTGGCAGCCGCAGAGACAACGGATACAGCCATCGCAACACGGCTGCCCGAGAACACTTGCATGAACCTTCGGCAGCTTGCAATGGACCGACTCGATGGAGTGCTGAGTGAGGCAGACCTAGAGGAACTTGAGAAGCACGGCATCCACCCCCTTTGGATGTTCGATGGCTATGATCAGATGGGAGTTGTACAACCCATAGGACATATCCTGGAGGAGTGCAGGCTTGCAATTGTTTCGTGTCGGGACTCGTTCGCATACGACGTCCTCGAGGAAAGGATCTCCCGTTACCTTCAGCCATACTGTAACCCATTTGCTCTGAGTTATGATGTTCTCTATCTGCGCGGCTTCGATCGACAAGGCATACGTGAATATTTGAGACAAGCCTTTGACTTTGACGAGAAGCTTCGAGGTCAAGGCACGGTGTCGGGTTTCATGAAGTTTCTTCAAGCCGTGCCAAGCATGAGGGATTGGTCTACTAACCCGTTAATGCTGTCAATGCTTGTTCCTCAGGTTTCTTTCTGGGCCTCCGCGAGGTTTCCTCAACTGAAAGCGACACTATGGGCTTCAGGGGATGTGGACGAAAAGGATGGCATGTCAAGTCCACTGCCTGATTGTCGCGTTCTGACAACGCACATAGTACGTACATTTTGGAGACACCATTACTACACGAGGGCCCCGAAGTGCTCTGAATCATCCCTGCAATCTTCGATGGAGGCCAGTTTCGCTGATGCTTGTGAGGAATTCTGCAAAGTGTTAGCCTTGTACATGTATGAGAACAATACTTTTGTCGTGAGTTTGGCGCAAGAACCACTCATGTCGCGCCTAGCTGACAGCATGGGATCGTTTGACTCACATTGGAGAGACTTTATCCTCCGCGCAGTCCCAATTGAGACCGTGAAGGATTCTTACTACTCATTCCTGAACAGACTGCTTTGGGAATGTTATCTCGCACTGAATAGTATGCTGCCGGAAGTCAAGGAAGCCAACGGTTTGCCAACGTCGGACTATGGAAGCAAAACGTCCGGTAATCACCTCTCGAATGACGTTTCGAGGCTCGTCCAAACGCTGGGTATTCGGCTTATGACTCAAGATCGCGATCTCCTGCAACGACACGCTGAACTGATCGTCGACTCTGTGTATACCCAGCAATTATTTACTGATGTGATTCTTGGAACACGCACACGACTGACAAGTGCATCAGAAGACAAAAAACTGGTCATTGCGGCGAGCAATGCCATCAGTACCTTGAATTATGGAGGCCTGAGCCAACTTCTTCCATTTCGATTCGATCATGTCCAAGACTGGAGCCATATTCGAGTTCCTAACGCCAATCTCAACTATGCTCAGATCCTGAACTGCAGCTTCTCCCACAGTGATCTCTCGAATAGCTCTCTTGTCCGTGCGATCCTTTATGGCAGCAACTTCCAAGGATCGAATTTGACAGGAGTGTATACAGGTGAGATTGGACCAGTGCTGGGGAATGGCGAGAAACCCAAGGAGCTTCGCTTTACTCCGAACGGCAAGTACCTTGTCTCGCGCGCAAGCGACAAGTACATTCACATTTGGGACGTCGAATCCGGGACCTCCGTCACGACCTTGAGCTATGAGAGCGTTTCTGAGAGCATGGCTATAAGTGTTAATGGCAAGCTGCTGGCCGTGGGTTTTTCGTCTCCGGGCATTCGTGTCTGGGATATAGACTCGAGAACTGAACTTGCCCATCTGGAAGGACATGATGCTCAAGTATGCTGTCTCGACTTCAGTCCGGATGGCAGTCTGCTCGCGTCTGGTTCGATCGACCGTTCGATCAAGGTTTGGGACATCGCCTCGTGTCAATGTCCTTCCACGTTCCCCCTCAACACCCGCGTAGTAAGCGTATGTTTCAGCCCCGACGGATCGCTGCTAGCGGCGAGTTCGGAAGAGCTCTGCATTCACTTGTGGAACTTAGAGCTTAAGAAATGCGTTGCAAACCTCACCGGAGCCCTCCAGGGCGCGCGCTTTCTCGCCTTTAGCCCAACTGGCCACCTCTTAGCAGCAGTTTCACAGGATTCTGCTTCTGTATGGGATCTTGAAACGAGAGACTTCACTGTGATACAGACCGATGCAAGTGACCTCGCATTTGTGCGTTTCAGTCCTGATGGCAGGCTCTTCGGGTCCGGATGCCACGGTAGCCTTCGACTTTGGGATGCGGAGTCATGCCAGTGCATTGCAAGCCTGGATGTCAGCGGCCGCGTTCTAGGCGACGTATGGTTCGGTGGAGATGGAAAGCTCATCGCAGCGGGATGGGATGAAAAAAGAATTTACATCTGGGACGCACGATTCTCTCCTTGTGGACCCACTTTAAAGGGCTCTGTCTCTGCTGCAGCCGCTGCAGCAGCCTTTCGTGCAGATGGGCAACTTGTAGCAGTAGGGTCTGAGGATGGTACAATCACCGTTTGGAGTGTAGAACCTCGGGGATGCATTGCAGTTTTGAACAAGCACACCGATGTCGTGAGTCATGTTTGTTTCACGGCGAACGGTGAGCGGCTGGCATCAGGCTGTCGCGACTGCACGATTCAGCTGTGGAATGCAGAGTCTTGGGAATCGATCGCAACTTTGGACACATTCAAAGCGCCGGTGCTCGGACTTTGTTTTAGCCCCGATGACAAACTCCTAGCATCAGGCAGCAATGACAGGATTCTTCTTTGGACGGTCGAACCGCCTGTTTGCCTGGCCGTGATAGAAGGGCATGCCGGTGCTGTGCTTGATCTCGCTTTCAGTCCGGATGGAAGATGGTTGGCCTCCAGCTGTCAAAACCGTAGTGTTCGGATCTGGGACGTACGATCGCACACATGCGAAGCAATCTTGCTTCCGCATATGGCATGGGCACTCAGAGTTACCTTTAGTTCAGATGGCAAGCGTTTAGCGGCGAGCACGTGCCACTACGTTCATCTTTGGGATGTCGGGTCTAAACAGATCATTGCCAGGTTTCTAAGTGGGAAGGCTTTGAACTGTTGCCTTAAGTTTAGTCCAGATGGCAGCTTGTTAGCGGTAGGCTCAGAAGACGGAGCTGTTCGGCTCTGGCATGGCGAGTCACAAGACCCCATTGCAACGTTGACAGGACATATTGCTCGGGTGGTCGATCTCGGGTTCAGCCACGATGGCAAGTTCCTGGTATCAGCCTCAGCCGACTCAAGCGCGCGGGTTTGGCGTTTTGATGGCACCTCCTGGATACTGCATACTGTTTTATCACCATCATGTCCCCTCGAAATATCCAACACGTGCTTCGATAATGCGATTCTGAACACAAACATGCTGGCTCTTTGTGGTAGGTCGGCCGAATAGGATCAGGGTGACCTTTTGAACAATCACCGGTAGCGAGCTGTGATGGTAAAATAAAAGCCTGGAGAATGCCGAGACAGAACTCGGCCTCAGCATTCGTGAAATCCTGCCGATTCTCGCACCGGAAGCGTATCGATCAATCACCACCAGCCTCAAGTCAGTGAATGAGCCAGCGATAGAGCCAGTGATGATTAATTCTATCCACCCACAAGGGGTCTAATTTTGAACTTGAGCCGGCAAAGTTGGAAAACGGATAGAATTTGGGGAGTGAATATCGTGTGATCTGGCATGTGTACTGGTCTGAAAATTGAATAGATCAATGTGTATGCACGACCAATGCTAACTCCTGTTGAGCATATTCGAAGTTAGAAACACATTCAATAAGAATCCCGACCCAATCCCACTGGAAACGGTTACTGTGCTCGGTTTAGGTATATTCCGCGCCTGACTCAGGTGGGGCTGTAAGGATCACACAAGGGCAAATACTTCAGCGAGCTCAGAGCACGCTACTTACCCAGCCGCTTAGCTCCCATCGCTCTACCCGGCGACGCCTCTGCGCGAGACAACCACCATGTCGGTCGGGTCCTCCTGCTTTACCTTGAATATTCCCTTCAATGTGGACGCTCCTGGCACGACTGGCGTTGCCGTTGATGGCCGCACGGTGTTGCATCAGACCTGGAGTCATTCCGATTCAGCCATTCTTGCAGTAGCCACCTCTGATGGACATGTGCAGCTCTTTAGCGAGGAGGATGACAACATCACTCTGGTGCAAACGCTCACGCGTACATCGCGTCGAACGACCCTTGTGACATCGCCTCCACTGCCCCCTCAGTCCAATTCAACAGGACCTATTGTCTGCAAGGTGATGGCATGGCACCCCTTTCTCCCACTTCTCATTACATGCTGGGAGGACGGTGGCATGTCTGTCTGGCTTGAGGGCAGAGGACTTGTCGCAGATGAGTCACCCGAGCGCATCAATGTACCGTCTGTGATCACATTCGCGGCCTCAGGCTCGAGATTCATTGTGGGTGATGTCAACGGTCAGGCTACGCTATGCCAACTCGACTCGAAGCTCAAAATCACCGCATTACGTCGGTTTGTTCGTCAATCTGCGATTACCCATGCAGTCTTCCGGCTGGGCGGTGTACCTGGCACCGTGACTGAAGGCCTCCCAGGACCCACAGGTGGATTTGGATCCAATCTAGCTTCCGCACACGGCATCGACGAAGTCCTGCGAACCGCAGCCAGCGGAGCGACGGCTTCTACTTCGAATAATCCCGAGAGCAATTGCTTCTTCTTCGCTACCCGTGCAGGCACGCTGTTTTATGTGAATGAATCATTCGTTTGCTCAGAGCTTGGAAGCCTCAACGTCAACATCATTTCGCTACATTATGACCCACCTTCCAGCACCCTTTACGTCATTGGTGCGAATGCATCGTTTGCGGTCCTAACGTTGTCGCGAGAAGGCAAGGTCTTGAATGAACGACGAGCCAAATTGAGTGGAGTTACCGTGCCTATTAGTGGTGCGATTGAGGCAGGCTCTGCGGGAGGTGCCAAGTCTACGGGATTCAGCGCACCTATGCAGTGGAAGATGGGCGAACTTCAACTTGTTTGGGTTGGGCGTTCAACCCTTGTCATTGCGAACGGCGAGTCTGTCGTCCGTGTCTGGCATTTGAACGATGATGAGACATATACCTTGAGCCTCGCATCGGTCTCGAGTGAGGTTGCGCAGGAGAAGATATGCCACGTTGCATTCGATAGTGCGAATCGTACACTTGTTACAATCACGCTGGAGGGCACAGCGGTGCTTTGGCGCCACCTAGCGAAGGCGATCACGACGTTGCGGTCCGACTCTACTGGTAAGCTTGCAGAGCAATGGGATGCAGAGAAGGGTGAAGGGTACGACGCTGGCACTTCGGCGGCAGGAGCAGACATGTCAGGAAGTCATGGCGCATCGGAGAGCACTCCATCCCCAGCCGACTGGGAGCCTCTTCCGTCCAACCGGGTTATTTCCAACGCTCAGCATCTAAGTACCGATGCGGTTGTGACTGGACTCGCTACGAGTTCTAAGGATGGCCTCATTTCAGCCACGATCCAGTCAATGTCGAATGGAGCTATTACCGGCCCGTGCACGATGATAGCACTCAAGCGCGGCCATCTGGCCCGATCCTGCCGAGATGGACTGACTGCAGTTCAATCCACCCCAGAATCTGTGCTATTGGTTCGACCCACAGCCGCAGTGCTCGCTGTTTCCACTGACACCATTACTGCACTTCCACAGACGCAGACAAGTGGTCTCACCGTGGCCGCAGCACCTGGCGTCGTCGACATCACACCATATCGTCTCTCCGCGGGTAGCTCAATCCTCCTCCAGGGTCAGCCATCCCAAAGTGAGCTACTGTGGCGACCAGGGTTCCGAGTGCGTGGCTTGGACAGTCGTGGTGACATTGCCGTTGCCTTTGGCGCTAAGCGTCTTGAAATTGTTGACGTTAGTTCGGGTTCAGTAGCAGCCCTCGGTTCATTTGGCCATTCGGGAATCAAACACTTTGCACTGGGTGATCAGACACTCTACATGGTTTCTGGATCGCGTATTGACTTCTACACCTTTGGAGGTGTTGTGAGAAACTCGATTGAACTAAATGTGGAAAATGAGGGCGCGCCTGTGAGGGTCGATGTATCGGCCTCTGGCGTGCTTTTGTGCTTGACAAGTCGTGGCATTATCAAGACATGGGATGTGTCACGTCGCGAAGTTCGTCCACTTCTTCAGGGTCGGTCACTCACGGACGACGAAGCCCTTATTAAGGAAGTCTCAAAGTTCCTTCCACCTACCGCGACAACCTTGGAGGAAGAGAAGGGTGCTCTGGACTCCGATCTGACGATCTTCATCCAACAGGTGGCACTGTCTGCTCAAGGCCAGCGTGTTGCCTTCACTGTTGTTGCATCACGAGGAGCCTCCATTCCATCTGTACAGCCTTTCGTCGCAGTGTACGATGTTGAACAAGATTCCGTTTACGTTGATCACACCCCTGTTGGCACCATCCCAGTGAACCTTTGCTGGGATGCCAAGCAGCCCTTACTCCTCGGCTATGAGGCAGCGCCCCTCAGAAGCACTGAAGCTTCTGCTCAACGAGCGATTACCACTGTGTTCTTCTCCGCGAACACATCAGCTGGCGCCGGCCTGTTCGTTCAGGAGCGCTTCACGATCGCGAACGACTCGGAGACGCTAGTAGGTCTCGCCGTTCCATATGTGTACGTACTCTCATGGCGACTTTCCTCCCAGCAGTCCGGAGGAGGCGCTTCAGATGCCATTCGAGCCGCCGACGCCAACACATTGCGTCGACCCTTTGTTTGCAAGCGAGTTCTACGGGATTTCGCGGGGCTGGACGAAGCCGATGAGGAAACCCACGCAGACTTGATGCAGTTTTCGTATTATTTGGCACTCGGTCTTATTGATGACGCCCATCACGCTGTGCAAAGGATCCAAGCAGCCGCTGTTTGGCGAAGCATGGCAGCGATGAGTGTTCGCACGCGTCGTGTTGACGTGGCGCGGCTTTGCTTGAGTCACATGCAGGACGCTCGTGCGGCATGGCTCATGCGTGATGCCATTTCACGCAATGACGCATTACCACCTTGCTCATTGACTCCGGATTCAGATGACAGTGTAAAGGCGAGTGATGGTCATGTAGGCTCTCGAGGTGCTTCCAGCAATCCAAAAAAGGTCAGTTCGAACGACCTTGTGCAACTTGGTACACTCGCCTGCATCCTTGGCATGGAGTCTGAGGCTGAACAATTATATCGAGAAGCTGGGCGACTCGACTTGCTGACTGAGCTGCTTGATATCCAAGGTAGATCAGGTGAGGCAGTTCAACTATGCCAGAAAGAGAGCAAAGTCCTCTTGCCTGCGGTGCAGTACATGCGCGCCGAACGCTTGAAACTCGAAGGTAAGCTCCCACAAGCTCTTGCGCTGTATTGCGCGAGTGGTGCTGCGGTATCGGAGATCCCCAGACTATTGCATGATACGGCCGATCCTCTCGTTGCTCGTGCTATCGATGAAATTGCAGCGCATTCGAGCGAAGCCGGTGAGCCTCTTCTTGAATGGGCCGGTAATCATCATTTAGCTCGTAGGCGGTATGGTGAGGCTATGCAATGCTTCTCCAAGACTTCACGAACCGACCGCATGGTTTTCGCATATGTTCGTCGAGGACAGCTCGATAAGGCTGAGGCTCTCTGCAAACAAACCAACGATCCATCCGCATGTTTGGCACTCGCCCGTCAATTCGAGAGCAAGGAGAACGTGGAGAAAGCAGTTGAGTATTATGTTCGAGCAAAGCGTTATGCTCAAGGTGTACGTTTGTGCAAAGAACACAGACTCACATCAATGCTCCAACGCCTGGCACTGGAGGGTCCACCTAGTGTTCAGCTCGAAGCCGCAACCTTCTTCGAAGAAAATGGCCAGATTGAACAGGCGGTTATGCTGTATCAACGTGGAGGCAATCCCGCCCGTGCCGTTGAGCTTTGCTTCAGTGCGAAACTCTTTGGTCATCTGAAGACAATCGTGGAAAACATTGGCCACGAAGCCGATCCTGCTCTGCTCGCACGTTGCGCAGATTTCTTCTTAATGAATGGTGAGTACGCCCGCGCTGCACACCTCCTCGTGAATGCCGGCAAGCTCGAGCAAGCTCTTGACTTGTGCTTCAAGCACTCCATTCCTTTCGATGAGGAGCTAGCAGAAAAGCTCTCACCGCCAAAGGTGGACAACGCGTCTGAGGCAGAGAAACAACAGCGAAAGACTATCCTTCTTCGTATTGCTGAGGCCTGCCGTGACCAAGGTCTGTACCAAGTCGCTTGCAAGAAGTTCACACAGGCCGGAGATCCTATCCGAGCAATCCAGTGCCTGATCAAGAGTGGGGACACAGAAAAGATTTGCTATTACGCACAGAGAATCAAGTCTCGTGAAGTCCACATCTTGGCGGCTCGTTACTTAGAGCACCTCAATTGGCGCGAAGATCCCGAAATCATGCGACGCATTGTCCAGTTCTACACTTTAGCCAAGGCCCACGAGGCACTGTTCCGATTCTATGATCTCTGTGCCCACTACGAGATTGATGAGTTCAGATCGTATGAGAAGGCCCAAGGTGCAATGACAGAGGCTCACAAATGGCTCGTAGCAGCCAGGAACGCCAACGCTCCCAACATTTCGGACGTTACTGTTGCATCGTACGAGCAAAAGCTTCGGCTGGTCGAGCAGTTTGTGAAGGTCCGCCAACTCGCGCAGACCGATCCCGAGGCTATGGTCCGTGGCTGCGAAGCACTCATCGCTCCTGCGTTGTCCACTCCAGATGCCGAGGCGGGACTCCGTGCCGGTGATGTCTATGCATTGTTGGTTGAATATTACCACCGTCGTGGCAACAACCAAGCTGCTTTCGATTCTATCAATCGCATGCGAAACGATGGCATTATTCTTGGACCCTATCTCGATGGCAACTTGGTTCGTGCCATTCTGAGTGCGTGTGGGCGACCTTCGAATTATTTCGATAGCGAGTTCGCTCGCCAGGGACACGATAATGCAGCGATTGGTGCATATGGACAACAAGGTGTCGTAGAGGAAGAAGGCCTTGAGGAGGAAATTGGAGAAGAGATCTTCTCCGGATAGACGGCGAACTCCACCACCGCTGATTGAATTGAATGGATTCACCTGTGATCGCAGATTAAAATAGTACCCTAACAAACTCTTTGTCAATACAGCCTCGTGCACACGCGCGAACTGAGTTATCTCTTGTGATGGGGGTCGTGTGAAAAAGAATGCCTGTATTCCAACATACGTACATACATGTAGACTATACTTAAACAATTTAGAAGAAGCCAACTGGGCGCTTGGCGGCGAAAACGGACTTGTACGCCTTGGTGGCAGGGCGAGGAATACGGTGGTAGAGCTTGAACTTGAGATTCTTCTCGACGTACTGCTTGGTGACATCGCGCTGGAGCTTGCTGGTAGGAACGATGCAAGTGTCAACGATCTGAATGGCAGAGCGACGAGCACGGTGGCGACCAGCGAGCTCAGCATACATCTGATCAACGGCACCGTTAATGGTCACATCACGGTACTCCTTGTACATGTTGTGAGTGCCCGAGCGAGAGTTGTAGCGGATGGAGATACCGTAGTTCTTGACGTGGCCAGGGTTCTGCTCGAAGATCTCAGTGACACGGATGATCTCACCGAGGGCCGCCTTGGACTTGTTGAGCTGGCGGAGGAAGTACCAGAAGCGAGACTCTGCAATGGGCTTGTTCTGAGCGAACAGCTTCATGCGGAAGATCTGGGGGTTGGGGTTCTTCTCGGTGGGCTTGTTGCGGCCGATGACTTCGTAGAGGTGGTTGACAGGCATCTTAATCTGGACACGAGGGGTGATGTGAGGTGGTGATGGAAGCGCAAACGTGACGTCATGGGTGAGCTAAACTTCGGGAACGCTAACAAAGTACTATGCAAATACTCGGAAACAGAAGTTGGGAACGGTTTCCCGTTAGGCTTTTTCGCCCCTTGGAAGCAGAACCAGGATCCATATCCGTACGAAAGAGGATGGATAGTGGAGAAGCGTGGAGAGACGAGCAATATGCGCCCGCTCCTTACGGCCACTAACCGCTCGAGTATGGCTAACGACACCGAGCGAGCCCTCACTCTCATTCGTGGTTCGGCAGCCCAACCGTTTGGCGCACTATTCCCGACCATCGTGGGAGTGTTGCATCCACATACACAAACTCCTAGATGAGTGATCGACAATCTCACACAACGGAACCGTTATAACTCACAGAGCACTCACACCACGAACGATATCGAGCAAAATAAGTCGGTGGAAAGTTTGCGGATTGCGATGTCCCACCTGGTCTCCAGGCTCAGGGGTGCTGGAATACGACACCCTACCTTTCGTTTCCCAACACTAGATATACTTGTTTGAGTATCAGACGCGTGTGTTGGCACGAATGGGCACCATGGCAAGCTGGCTAGCTAGCTTTGCTATCGCGTGTTGAATCGTCCCAGAGTGAATGTTTCCGAGCAACCTGCCCCGCCCACATGCACCCACGACGAATATTTCCAAAGTTTAACCGTAAGTCGTTGAGTGTACCAGCCGTTGTGATGGATAACACTTGAAGGTGGGGACAAAGTTTTGTGGAAAGGATTGTCGTGAGCGTAGTTCAACTCGGCAATAGTATTGGACCCCGTCTAGACCTGCACACCCTCCCCACAGGCCCCCCAAATTCAACCTCGCTTGGATGACCGAACTCGTCATCTCACTTGTTTCCACGTCCGCCCAACGGTCCTGCCCTTTCCGCACTGAACCTATAGACTTTCACGCACTTACGCTTGTGGTAGGCTCTCTGAGCGACATACGTGACGTCGTCTAGACCTCCACAACCTGGCCTAACCCGCGTCGAAAGGCAGGCAGAGCAGACTAAGACGCGACAGCAGACGAAAGACGAGGCGGTGAGGGATTTGTGGGTATCTGAATACCCCAACCCTAAAAAACCCTTTCTCAGTCTTACGGGCTGGGTCAGGCAGCATGCTCAATTCGACTGCACTGCAGTCAGGCTACGAAGGCATTCCACCCAGTTCCTTCTTGTTGCCATCGTCGAGCCTGATCCAGTCGCAGTCGCATTCACATCCGCATCCGCAGCCACAACCTCAGACACAGACACAGGTGCAGATACAGCCGCAGTCGCGGCTGCAGCCCCAGCAGTCCCAGCAGCCATCGACATGGAATAACGGAGCTAGTGTGGACGGTGAGTTGGCTGGTTCTATGCTGAATCGGCAAGGCTCCGTCATTCCTGACATGACCAGCTCGAACGAAAAATCTTCGCAGGCTGTGGTGTTGATGGATGATTTGGTCGTGAATGATGGAGGCGGAGGCAAGCGCACCAGACGGTACAGCGAAGACTTTGTTCACCCGCTCAACTTTGAGAGCCTTTATGAGGCTGCTGGGTCGAGTGGGAACGCAGCCACGAATGCCAATCCCCAGACCGCTGCTGCTTCTCCACTAGCCTTAGCTCGTAAGGTTTCAGGCGGCCTTTCTCCTGTGATATCATCTGCTGCATCCGTAAACTCCACATCAACCATCAGTGAGGCCGTGCATATGGAAATTCGTGGGCTAAATTTTGGTGGCCATGCATCGGCGAACAGTATGAATGGAGCAACTGCTCTGGAGGGTGTCCAAAACGGTGTCATGTTAGTTCGCGTTGGATCAGGTTCACTGAGTGCTTCGGGAAACCAGCTATGCGTTCAACAACAACAATCTCTGCCGCTAGGTTACTCTCAGCAGCATCAATTGGATCTACAGCAGGCGTCTCCACGATCCAATCAATCGGGATATGTCTGGATCCGTTCGTCATCAGGCACGTTTGTAACGCAACAGATTCCGAACAGTGCCCGCCTGGAGCGGACGTTGACGGGATCATCGCAAGGAGGCGAGTATAGCACGAGCGAATCTATGCCTACCCAAGAGCTGAGAGGGCAGTGGGCAGTGCTCGGTCCATACTTTGACACGGATACAATATCAGGAACCAATGGAGGCTACACCGGAGGTTCTATGAGTCAACGGGACGATCAATCCTCTGCGGTTAGTGTAGTTGGCAGCGAATCCACTGATTCACAGCACCCATCGAATACTCAGCACTCGCAGTATTCACAGACTCAGCCGCAGTCCCTACAGCATTACCAACCAGTGCAATTGCCTTATCAAGCCACATTCCCCCAAATGCAGCTGCAAGGCCAGCAAAGCCCGATGCACTCTTCTCAGGACTACAATGGTCGCAATCCGTCGGTATCGTACTATTCTCAACAGGACTCTCAATCTAATTCTCGTGAGCAGTTGCGACAGCAGCAACAGCATCAGCAGCAACAGATGCAACCACAACAGCAACAACAACAGCAACAGCAATTGCAACAGAAACGGTATCTCGAAGACAGCCAAGCGCAGGGACAAGGGTCTCCAAGCCACGCGGCCCTTCCAAACGATATGAGCAGAATCATTCGACCAGACCGTGAAAAGCATCTTTCTGCGGGGCTGTTGAACACAACAATGATGCTTTTTGAACGAACCAATCAGGACTTCTCAAATCACAACCTCACTGCTGAGGCACAGGCTCTCGCCGTTCGCGGTGCTGCAGCAACTCAGAGATCCTTTTTTGAGTCTCAACAGGCCCAGAAGGATGCTCCAGTGAACCCTCTGCCAGAAGATTTGGTCCTGATTCCCAAGGCGAAGGTGAAAACACTAAGAGACGATTTGAAGCGGCACCTAGAACAACAACAGCGACTGGCTCAGAAACATGAACTCGTTGCACAGGCCAATCAGAGGTGGGGTGTGAATATCAGCGCAAACAATAACACCGCCAACAACACCAGTGGCGGAGCCGCAAACCAAGACAATAACACAGCGGCTTCCGTTTATTCGCGACCAACCTCAAAGCCGGGCCTCATCCCAGCTAACTCTACCCCAGCTTTAGGTGGTTGCGCTGGTAGCGCTTGGTATGCTCCTCTGTATCCTAAAGGCGAAACACGGACTGACTCCAAACCGGCAGATTCGGAGCTGCCTCCAGGAGCGATCCATGCCTATCGAATTCGCCTCTATGGTCACCGACCCGAGATTGCATACGAACCTATTACTCTTCTTCCTGGCCAGCCGTACGATCCCTCGACCGTTGTTCTCGCGCCCCCCAACACTGGGGCCCCTGTGACTCAACCTATCATTGCATCACATGGTCCTAAAGGTTCGAAGGGTCAATTGCTTGCACAACAGCACCAGCTCCAGTCAACAATGACCGCGGGAGAGGGTTTGGGTGACCGCCGTGGCGACACAGGACGTACAATGCGAGAAGTCGTGGAGCGCTTTAATCGTGAAGGCAAGCTGCTCGCGGCGAGGCAGCAGATTTCAGACCAGGCAACGCAGCGAGCTGCATCTCCGACTGATGTTGAGGGCTATCGTGTAACTCGTCCTGCAGCTATCGTATTTGGAGGTAATCAGCATTCACCATCAATGAGTGGCTACCCTAGTCCTGGTGAGGCATCACCGCCGGGTGACATGAATTCCGGGATCTCAAGTCTATCTGAGAATAAGCAGAGCTGTGCACCAGATGTCAATGATGGTGCATCCGTTGGTGTTCTTGCGTCACCAGGCACATCCGCCTACCCAACGCCTCAGTTCGCGCCTATTCCTCCACCCATGCCGACCCAGCTTCCGCCGCCGCCACCTAAATCGTCTCGCAGGAGGTCGGCTGCTGCTCAGGATACGAATAGTGCGGATCAGGGCGATGCAACACCTGTCGCCAAACCATATATCCCACCATCAATGTCTGGCGGTGTGCCTCATCCCATTCGTAAAGATGGTCTGACACTGCAGCTTGATGCATTGACCGCATTATTGAACGAGCTCGGTATTCAGAACGATAAAATGAATGCGCCAAAGCTTGTCCAACTCGCTACTGTTACCATTTCTTCACTCTCCAAGAAGCTGCACCAGATCGAGGCTGAATTGGCGAAGAAAACCGAAGAAGTCAACGATATAGGCAAGCGACATCGAGAACTTGAGCGTGCTCTGATCGATGCAGTCAGTGGCTCCTCTAACACGCGAAGCGATCGCGATCGCCTCCAGGTGGAGCTCGAGAAGAAGGCAGCTGAGAACGAGTATCTTCAGGGCGTGATTTCGGCTAAAGATGCAGAAATCGAACGCCTCACGCGTTTGCTTTCCCAAAGTCGAGATCCGAGCGGAGCTATACGGGTCCATGACGAAGGTGGGAGAGTGAATTCAGCAGATCAGCGCGAGCCTCTTTCAGCGCAGGCAACCACAACCATCGCAGCTGGCGTTGCGACCCCTGATGATCGGTTAGCCGAAAGCAAGTTTGATATGACTAGTGGCGGTCCTATGTATGACACGATGTCAGTGAGCAGTTCAGTTGCCTCTCACTCTCAAACGAAGCCCCAGAAAGCAACGGCCCCAATTGCCGGATCGATCGCTATTACTCTGGACCAGTTGAGCGAAGCGGAGCCAGGAGAGAATCATGAAAGCCATAGGATCGACACCTTGACGCTGACAAACGTGCCCTCGATCTCGGGTGGTTCAGTATCGCTACAAAACATGGGGACAAAGCAGGAGCGTGGGTCTCAACTGCGGCTTCAGTCTCAACTAAGTGCACCGACAATTGCAGGTGTTAACATTTCCGAAGACACCAATGTCAATGAGACGGAGGCCGACTACTTTTCCACAGGCGCTTTGCCCGCAACGGGCATTGTTCCAAACCCCCTTGCAATTTCTCCAACTCCTGGCAGTTTAGCCCAACCTGGCCAAGATATATCACGAAGGCGCACCCTGATGGGTGTCCAATCACAGCCAGCTCGCGAAGGAGCGATGAGTGTTGAGACCGGACAACTCACGCACTCGAGCAGATCCATGCTTGATTTCGAGGGTGCTCCGCAGACTCCAGCCCTGGCAGCAGCCCGCGCACGTTTTGCGCGCCGAGGGTCAGCTCTTGGAACCTCGAGTTCTCACAATGCTGCCACTATTTCTAGCGCCGTGGGCGCAAACGAATGAACATGAGATGGGTTCGCAATACTTTACTCGCCATCCGTCTCGCCATCCGTCTCACCTCTCCTTATTAACTTGTCATGTAAATAGATGTACAGTCGGTTTAGTTTATTGGGATGTATCCTGTGAATGAGTTATCCTTGAAACATGATTAGATGAAGCATAGATATCACCCTCTAAACTAATTACATAAACTCAAACGTGGCTGGTATAGTATCAGATCAGCAGATAAACCGGTCCATGGGAGGAGAGGAATTCACTGTTCCTAAAACCGGTGCATGTTGTTGAATGCGAATACGCTGGCGGTGACGTGTTAAAATAATAGTTAAGGTACTTGCGCGAGTGTTTCAATATCACACAGAGACTCTGTAGAATCGACCAGTTCATGGTTGTTGGAATGAATTTCAATCAAGTCTGGGGTGGGCACTAAGATCAGAATGGAGAGTAGACTGTGCTCTCAAAAGTACACAAGTGCATTTACTTCCCAAGGTTCGCCATTGCACAACGGATGCTCTCGAGGGTCTCGGGAGGGAGATCTTTCAAGAGCTGTGCAAAACCCTGGCCAGTCTGGGCCCACGACACAAGGCGTGATCGCAACTCGTTAGCCTCCTCAGCAGCACGGATGCCACCAATCTTCGCCTTAAGTGCTTCCGACACGCTGCGTAGCGCGAGTAAGGCCTTATAGGACCGAAGACCCTCGATGTCAGACTTGGGCTGTACATGTGCATCAACACCAGATGCGGCAATCAATGTATCATTGGATGAAGTGAGCTCGGTGACCCATCTCTGAATCAATTCACGGATCACTGAAACTGTGACAGGCTTGCCTCCGACCTCTGCGGCCATACGAGCAGGGTATTGCTCCGCAAGCTTTTCAAGCTCGCGGATGTATGGCATCTCCTCCAGACGCAGGGCCAAGCGCCAGTAGAAGAATTGACGCGCTTGCTTCCATGGAACCACCTCGTCGATGCAACCCTTTCGAATCATTCGACCCGGTGTATCGTGCAGGTCTGCAAAGGTGGTAGCCACCTGGTGATATACAGGGAAGAGCAGTGTCTCTCGAGCCTTGATGTCAGCTTGGATTTGTTGCGCTGCCTCTTTTGAGACACTGCTTGCTGCAGCCAGCTTCTTATCAAGTTCGATCGTGACAGGATCCGTGCTGTGCATGAGTGCGAGAATATCATCCTTGCGGAACTTGACATCGACTGTACCATCCGTTTCCAAGATACCACCGCGTGCCTCAGTGTCTGCATACATCTCCATCCAGTCTTGGTTGATTGTTGGATCAACGACCACCCAGGCGCCTCCACGGAGGGTTCCGTTGGGTGGGATGTAAACAAAGACAGGGTTCTTGTGTTCGCGTAGGGCATCGACAATGTAGGAACCGAACTTCAGGATTTCGAAGAACATGTCTCGCATGCCACCAGAGAAACCTCGCCAGTTTGCCAGAATCATGACTGGCAGGTCCTCTGCCGCCATGTCGCGAATGGCCTGCGCCGTCTTGAACGCAGAATCTGGATACCAGACCTGACCTGCCGAGACAACGACTTGCTCCTTTGAGTCTGCACCTCCGGCGGGATCAGCAGGAATCGTAACCTCGACAGTGCGAGTCTCTACGGCGACAACACCAATGGGGATACCTCCAAGACGGGCACGGCCAACGACCACACCCTTCGCCCACCCAGTCAGAACTTCCATCCACGAGCCCTTGTCAAACAAACCAGTCGGGCAGGACGCAGGATCGACAGTGGCGTCCGAATGATCCTTCACTTGTCCAATCAACAGCTGTCGCGGATCATACGGTTGTTTTGGTGGGTAGAAGGTCACCAAGCGATTCACAGGATCGATTCTAGAATCGCGGCGCGGAAGAGGGTCGTAGCGTTTAGCCGGCACATAAGACAGCCAATTGACAATTGCACAGCATCCTTCAAGGTCATCATTGACAGTCAAGTGGGTGACACCGTTGACATGCATGATGTCTGGACCACCAAGCTGAACATTACTCGTGTACACAGGGCGACCAAGAAGCTTGTTGAGAGCATTGTAGCCGGTAAGGATCAAAGGCTGCGCTGGATCTGCCTTCTGGATCACACGCTGACCCAATCGGGCGAGATATGCACCAATACCCACGCAACGTCCGGTGACGTAAGTAAGTGTGAAGATCTGCTCATAGGCAAGGGACGTCTCACCTGCAATCAAGCCAGAGCCACGCAGGTTCTCAACACCAAGACCGTCCTTACGCCCAACGACATCGGTGATGACAAAGCGAGTCTCCTTCGCTTCTGGAATCTCAACAGGTGTACATACGACAGAGTCCTTAAGCAGTTCGTAGTCTTCTTGAGTCAGATAGAGGTACTGGAAACCCTTTGAAGGATCATCTCCACTCCATGCAATCTTGAATTTGTTACGGACCTCGTCTGCAAGACCGATACGAGCACCAGAGTTTGCACCCAGGTAGATTCGAGGGATTCCAAGTTTTCGAGCACGCTCTGATGCCAGCTTGAAGAGCAGGTCTTCGCGCGGACCAAAGGAACCTGCTTGGTGAGTGATGTCGTTCGCAATAACGATCAAGTCACGACCAGCAGGGTACTCAACCGTACGAGCTGTGAGATGCCATGCCACCATGCCAATCGAATCCGGTCCAGCAATGCGCTGCTTAAATCCATGAGATTCAATTAGGCGAGGCTCCACTGCTCTGATTTCAGAGAACTGCTTTGTTTCTCCACTGTTTCGTGGGACGTCCAGTGGAGCAAGGAGCAACTCAGTGACAGACAAGAACGAAGAGGGCATCGAAGTCGCGGCTTCCGCAAACATTCGAACGCGATCGCGGCAGGGTTGTGGGAAACTCTCAAGCAATTCAATCATGTGGCTTAAGGACACTGTAGGACTGTTCTTGAGACCAGTCAGGAAGGGAGTAACCTTGGGCAATTGTTGCTCGGGGATCTGTCCGGTTTCTCCTGCGGCCTTACGAGCGTCAAGAACTGCAAGTGCAGCACTGACTAGCTCACCGAATGACTTGAATTTCGCCAAGGGCGCTTGTTGTACGTCATTAAGAACTGTGCGAGTGCCCGTAGCGAGGCGCTGTAACAAGATTTGGAAGAATCTCGGTGGGCGGTCACTGGCATTATGAAGATTACCACCTGGGGGTGGTTGCACCAGTTCAGGCTTGAGGGCCATAGCCGTAATGGCGACGTCTTGGAGGAGGGATACCAGATGCTGACGCCACGATCGTCGGATGGCCTTTTCAAATATAGGTATAAAGTCATACACCCAAATGGTCTCCATATTCGCAGCGGTGAGCCGAGCCTTGTCCAAGGGTGAAGACGTTGGATAAGGTGCGTCTGCATCCGGAAGCGGAGTTCCGAGAGGAGGCGGCAATACAGCGGGAACGCCACCACGATCCACATTCGCTAAATCAAGGCGGTCAAGGACGACACGTCCAGTTGTTGGATCAAAACGCTCTGCATAAGCCTTCACATCCAGAATGTAACCTGTAGGGTTGGAGCAGACAAATCGGCAAGGAGTGCCGAGAGGAGAATCAGGTCGGGTTCGTACGCACACAGCAAACTCGACATGGGTCACATTGAGTCTTCGGATTTTGTCGGCGTAGCGTCGAGTAAGCGCGCGAATCACAGCTTCAATATAATGGATGTCGTAAAGAACAACTTCGACGAGAACATTCACGAAGATGTGATTAAAGAGGAAACGAGCCTGCGGATTGTAAGGTACTTTGCTAGTTACTGGTGACGAGGCACTTGCGACACCGGTTCGAGCACCTGCAGCGGTGTTAGCAAGGGCGACTTCGAGCGAGTTTAGCGCCTCGACGAAGGCGAACTCGGTCTCTGGATGTGCATCCAAAGAGTGTGCACGGCCCTGAGTCTCAGGCGCTGAGTCCGTTGGAGTCACAGTTGGTGCTGGCAACACATTGCTTTGCAGTGCATCCGTGGGAGAGGGAAGGACAGCCTCGGGTTGGAGTCGAGCGATGTTCGCATCTGTCATGCTATTCACGTCGACTGAGCCGCTGCCTGTCAGAGATGCAACTCGTTTTGGGAAGAGCATTGCACTGTCGAGGCGTCGGACTAGAACTCGGGCGAAGAAACGACGGCCGTCGTACTGGTTCGGGCGCGACTTACTGCCTGTCTTAGCATCTCCCTGCTGCTTGGGAATTGCGGCGAATAAATGAACCATGCGGTTGGTCGTAGGCATGAAGTCGAAGTCGAAGTTGCTCAACCGATGAAGTTGCATATGCATTGCATAGTTAGGCTCGATGTGACGAATCGAGGGATCCTCAGCGTAATCCATTGCATGACGATAGGTGAAGTACGCAGGATGCTCTTCGGGACGGCGACCAGGAGCGACAACAAATGTGACACGGCGAATGCCATGGCGAATTAGAGTTGCCCTGTGCTTCTGAAGCAAGTCCGCAAAGTGGGTGGCCATCGCGTTATCCGAGACAGCGGTGCTCGAATTGGAGTCCGCTGCAGCAGTGTTGGAGTCTGTCGACGTGGCATCAGGCCAGATAACAGAGACATAGAGCACATGAAGCGGTACTTCAGCAGTCCCACTAGACACGACAGAGTGGCTTTGAGGAGCAAACTCGAATTCGCTGAGGAGCGCGCTGAAGCCGTTGTTCAGCTTGCCAATGTCATCGAAATGGGCCATGACACCAAGTCGTCGAATGGCGTCATCTGGTTTCTCCCCGGCTTTATCCGTCTTGTCGCCCTTATCGACAGACATCGCTGGCTTCTTTCGAGTCATAGTCGTACTACGGTGTGCCTCCGCGCCGTCCTGATCGGGCAGGATCTCCTCTGGTGCTTCTTCGTCTTCTTCGTCATTGGATGACTCCTTCTCGGCACTCTTAAGCTGAGCGAGTGAGTCAACACGTGACAACCTGAAGTTGCGCATTCTCTCTGCCGAAGCATCTTGGCCCTCACTAGAGAAGGACGCAAAGCCTTGGCTCAATGTAGTCGACGCCATGGGAGTCGCAATCGCAGGCACACCAAGGCTACTAGGGGTGATGCCTGCCTTGCTACCGCCCAACATAAGCGATTCTGCCGGTGCTGGATAATGCGAGAAGTCATTCTCCACAAGTGAGGCACGCACCGCGTCCATGTGGAAGATCCAACGAGCACATATCATTGCGCCGGATGGGTGCTCGACGCCCGCATGGACGGCTTCTTCAGCGAGGTAGGGATCAGTGGAAACTTGACGAAGCAAGCAGGAAGAAGCGGTGGATGCAGTGCTCGAAGTAGCCGAACCAATTGAAGACACTGGAGAAGCCAAGGAGGAATGTGAGACAACTCCAGAGGCGTCGGGATCGGATTGAGTCGGCTTCAGTGCCACCGCTGAGGAATGTGCATTACTATGAGATCTTGACACTACAATCGAGTCAAGAGTGAACAATTGGAACACACGACGGACATAGACTTCCACAGCCAGCCCGCGGAAAGTAGGGTTGGAATGACGAAGGAAGTGGAAAATAAGGTCTTCGATGGGCTGCGACTGGTCGATTAACGGCGCCAGCTTCATCTGACGCACTTCCTCTGCGCCTGCAGATGCATTGATCAAGACTTGCATAGCCGCCTCGGCCTTCTCTTTGAGTGCAGTCGAAACTGCAAATGCGTTCAAGGCATTGAACTTCGAGCTCTGGGTCATATATGCATATGCAGCTCCCTCCTGAGGCAAAACAGTGGATAAAACAGCCTCAATAGCACGAATGCGCTCTGTGGGAGAAGGCATATCCAGCGACATCAAGAGTTGTCGTACCTTGAGCACAATACTTGCGTACGGTTTGCCTCTAAGCTGTGACAGGGATGTCAGAGTATCCCTGAACATGGGCAATCGCGCTGTAAGTTCATCTGATAAGATGTTCAGCAGGCGCGAAATTAGTTCAGTGCGCTGTGACAACTGGTGATGCGCGCGTGCAACGTAAGCGACCTTGGGTACATCATTCTTCAACTCCTTACGCAGCTGACTGATGACGAGATCAGGGGTTGCTCCTGAGAACTGGAAGTGCTGCTCGACATCCATATAAGTCGAGATCAAGTAACGAACCAACCACATCGCATAACCGTCGTTGCCATAATTGGAATACTTGTGGAGCAATGCCATCAAGCCTGACACTTCGAGTGAAGTCACGATAGCCTTTGCGGGATCAGTACCTGGAACAGCATTCTTCCGTACTTGGGCGACATACTCCTCGATAATCGAGATAAGCTTCGAACCAGGGAAGAGAGGAAGGCCCGGCATGCAGTATGTGTTCATCAACTTTGCGGGTTTGGGGTTCTTGCCATTGAAGCGCTCAAAGTTAGCAGTATCCAAGCTCTTGCGGTACGTGTCAACGCACTCCTGAAGGCGATCGTACAGGTCAGTCGGAATACGTCCAGAGAGCGTGGAGATATGCTCAACGAACTGATGTACTGGAAGATAGGGGTCTTGCAAGCAGGCTCGGATAGTGTCAACTGTGGTTTGAAGCGCTCCAGGGCCAAGCTCCCAACCGTTCAACAGCATCTCGAGCTTGAGCTCAGCTTGACGAATACACATCGATGACTTGCGTGGACCAAGGTGCGCTGGATCAGCGAAGGGAGGGAACTGACCTTTGAAGATCTCTGCCTTCTGCACACAATTTGGATCATCGAGCTGAAGGGTTGCGATCAAATCACCCGCTTCCATTACAGTACCTTCCGGCTTAAGTAACCGAATGGTACCTGCCTCAGGTGCTGAAGTGGTAACATACATCTTCATGACCTCTACCTCAGCAACGGGTTGTCCCTTCTTAACGTGTGCACCGTCCTCGACAAGCCAGTGCACGAGTTTACCCTGCATAGCCGAACGCAGCTGGGTCGGGTCATATTCAACGCTGAACAGGCACGTCTTGTTGTTCACAATTAGACGCAAACCTGAAGGGAAATCGCGGCCATAGACAACGTAAGATTTGTTGTCCATGCGAACAATCAAGCCGCCATCAGAAAGGGAGTAAACCTCGGCTGCACCAGTCCATCCGTTGATGTTCAGGTCATAGGAGTTGGGACCACTCTTGGTGATACGGAAAATGTACTTGATACCTTCGTAGATTAGCTCAACATCGGATTGAATAATACCTTGGTAAATTTTTGGGTTGGGAAGTTGACCTTTGAGAAGGCAGGCCTGATATTCGGCTTCCTTCGCCGTGGACGAGGTATGAGCACGGAAAATGGCACCACAGCAGGTAACAATCATTGTTGCGGGCTTTTCCGCTGCTACTTGGCGCTTGTTCATAACCTGTTCAAGCCAAGTTGTTGAGATGTTGTTGTTTTTGAAGTCTTCGTCCTCAAGGATCGCTTGAAGGTACTCAATTGTCGTTCGAATATCACCGCGGATATCAAGCTCTTTGAGGGCTGTAACCATATTACGTCGCGCGACCTCGCGGGTGGCACCCAGGGCGAACAAGTGACCGAATTGAGAGTCTGCATACTCGTGGACACCACCTTGGCTACCAACTGAGAAGTAGCCCCAAACATCTGGGGTTGAGCGGAAATGCAGTTCATGGATAACACCCGAGGTGGGCTGGAACTTCTCGTCAGGATTCTCAGCCGTGATGCGGCAGGCGATGACGTGACCAGGTAGGGTCATTGCTTCACGAACATTGAAGTCGATTGGAGTCGAGGTTGTGACATCTTCGCCGAACATACGACGGATACCACGCATGCGGTGCAATGGAATGCCCATCGCGATCTGGAGCTGAGCCGCCGGAAGATTCACTCCAGAAATGAATTCTGTAACAGGATGCTCGACTTGCAGGCGAGGGTTGAGTTCAAGGAAATAGTAAGAACCATCATCCATGTACAGATATTCCACAGTACCTGCGCCGACGTATCCAACTTCCTTGGCAAGCCGGACTGCAGAGCGCTCCATGTCCTTCCAAATGTGCGGTGGTGCAGCCACGACCGGACCCTCTTCAATAATCTTTTGGTGGCGTCGCTGGATAGAGCAGTCACGACCAAAGACAGCAATAGCGGATCCGTGCATATCACAAAGCAGCTGTACCTCAAGGTGACGACATTTTCCTGCCAATTTCATGACAAAAATCGGCGAGCCAGGAACCTCACCCTGAACTTGACGAAACGCGCCTGCCACTTGATCTTGGCTCTCCACGCGACGAATGCCCTTGCCACCACCACCTTCTGAGGCTTTGATCATGACTGGATAGCCAATGCGGTTCGCGACTGCCATACACTCCTCTGCTGTGGTCACGCATGACTTGCGATAGGTTTCTTCAGGGATGTTTTCCACAGAATAGTTGACGCGTAAACCATCACCTGACCATGGCATGCATGGCACTCCAGCGGATTGTGCAATGAGGGTCGAACCGATTTTATCACCCAAGGCACGCATGGCATGCGCAGGGGGACCAATCCACACGACCTTGTTCTTTGTCTGCTCGAGGAGCTCAGGCAGCCGTGGGTTTTCGGAGGCATGACCCCATCCAGCCCACACTGCATGGCAGTTGTAAGTCTCGGCGATTTCGGCGATCAGGAAGATATTCGCATAGTTATTATTATTGGAACCTCCAGGCACTTGAACAAATTCATCAGCAAGACGAATGTACTCCGCATTTGCTTTGAGATCTTCTGGTGTTGCCATAGCGACGAACTCGATCGCCTTGTCACTTCCCAATGTCTCATAGGCCCATTTTTTGATCGAGCGGATAGCCTTGACGGCGGCAATGCCGTTGTTGGCAATCAGGACACGTGAAATGACGCGACTTCCGCCCATCCAGCGGACATACTCGCTAAGGTTGAGCTTGTGCTGCGGCACATCGTCGTTCTATACATCAGAGTAAGTCAAGGGTAGGAGATATGAGGAAAAGGTTCATGCAATTGGGTTATTGGATAGCTTCTGCAATCGAACACAGTGCCGCAGCGCAGCGCTGATACATGCCCAATACGTACCAAGTTCAGGTTAGGCAGGTCATCCACTCGAAATTGAGTTGTGGCAGCTAGCCGGGGGCTGAGCGTTTCTATCCCCTTTGCCGTTGCCGTGGCCTAAATGTTGAAGGAACGTCATGGAGCACAGGCGTAACAGATGAGTTCAAGGATGTCACATACATAACCATAGATTAGGACAGTCCTTGGTAGGATATCACCCTGCGGTTCGCAATGTGAGGCGTAGATCCTTCTCAGTCGCACACTCAAAAGAAGAACGCATCCGACGCCACGTCATTGGATGTGTTATTCTTACTGTACATGTTGTTTGACTTCTGGTCCGATCACGTCTGGGCATATTGCTCAGCTTCACCGGTGATGCTCAGAACGATCATACCAACCATGGCGGGTGCCGGCATGACACGCGTTTCACTTGTCGTGCTTGCGCAGTGTTTCGGGTTGGATTGGGGTTGATCAAAGCGATGGGGGTATATACAGTTGGCCGTATATGCGGTGCATAATAAACCACACCAATCGGCATGGAAGCCTTTGCGAAACTGGTGGGCATCACAGCATTGCCATGCACTACGGTGCCACTCGAGAACACGCAGCCGACGCGTGTCGACTCAGGTCGGGTCTGGATGAAAATCCGGCGCGGGATGCGGGACGGTTTTCGACTCGTTGTGCGGGACGGTTTATGCAGGTGACATGAACTGTACTGCACAACGAAGTGAAGTCGTCTCACATATTCGCACATAAATTTCCGAGCCCACATATCAACCCCCACCGCGTGTCTACCCCACCCCAATGTACACCCATGACGAAGTGGAGATCCAAGGCGATCGGCGCAGAAGCGAGCTAAAGAGGGCGTTTTTGCGATACGTACTAGGTGATGCGAATGCTTTGCGTCAGTCATTTGGGTGCTTAAGACGTGTCGCAAGCCTTTTCGTTAGTCAAATGGGGATTGGCAAGTGTAGATGGCCTACAATTTCAATCCGGAACAACCAATTGAACTTTGAAAAAAACTGCAGATTTTCCAAGTTTGAGTCTGGGTGCGGGGAAGTGATCCGCCCGGTGGATGGGGTCTCGTCTCGGGCTCGACATGACTCGAGACCGCGCGCGCCCACAAGCGCGTCAAGCACATAGGCAGAGAGCACTTATGAGATGATACCCGGCTAGGGACAGCCTGAAATGGACTGAATCATTGTTTCTATCTTAATTCACACGGGCAGTGCCACACGATCACAGGTATGACGCCCGGAACTCATCGTCGCTACTTTTGTGCCATGAACTGGATCTGGAACCGTTGGTGCGAAGGGAAATCGTCCAACGCTCCTGGTTCATGTTATGATGAGCGGTGCGTGCACGGAGAAAGCTTGGGGTTTACTCACTACTGACACTGTCCCATTGTCTTGCTCGCACGTCCATGAATTTGCGGTGCAAGTTCCAAATACCCCAGAAGTTCCAAGTGATGGGACGAATCTGGACATGCTGGTTCAGTGATAATGTAGGATTATGTTTGTAACACCTGCGTCAATACATAGAGGGCGGGGAAATTGGGAAGGCCATTAATACACATTGCGTGCGCACCCGACATCTCCAGCCTCAGACCAGCTCGAGAAAGGTAGGCAGAGGCGCAGGCGTTGGAGTAGGGGGTGGTAAAATACTCTTACGAAGGCGAAAAATTCCCTACCAACTTAGAGTAGGAAAGCGTTGTTTGCTGCACCTGGCGCGGTGCATCGGGACTAGGTATACCATCATTAGTCTAATACGGCTCTACGTTGCACTTACGTCACTTATAGAGCGCCATCACTTGCCCGTTTTGCGTCCTTTCGCGGACAATAACACGGGGGACAGTGATTAAACAAAACACTTCCACTTTGGTAAGAGTTTTGCGGAGACTCCAGCGCTCATTCGGGTCTGTGAGCGGCCTCAGGGCTTGTCGCTACTGTTGGATCTCTTGAATTTGGATCCCAGGGTTCACATTCCCTAGGCTTGACTCTCAAACGTCGCCTCGAGTGTGATCCCAGTGCGGTTAGCACCCTCTGTGGATTTCAATGCCCCGAATCGGAGGCTACGAGGGACTGCGTAGTATGTCAGGACTGCGGCTAGATCACACGCGACTAGGCGATGCTTACGCCCTGGGTGATCGTCGAATGGCCCTTAACCTCGCCTTCGTCTTGTGCTTTTTCTTCATCGCGTCCACTTGGTTCGAGCCGGTGCACGCAACAGCAGAAGCAAGCCGGGCGGCGAGCAGCGCCATCGAGGGAGTACCTGCATCGCCAAAGGTAACGTGTCAACCTTTCCAGTTGCGAGTACTTGAAACAATCGCACAGTCGCAAGGACCCGTGCTGGCCGGGGGGAAACAAGCTCAAGAGCGAGAGGCCAAGGTAGAAGGAATTGCCATCAAGTTGATTCACAACTATCTTGCAGGCGACCCGTCCGAGCCGTATATGGTTGCACGAGTCACACTTGAGTGTCCGTCCCATGCTGGGGAGATGTTTACGTTCCAGCGAAGCATCTTCAACGATGATGAGGAGTTATCATCGTCTGGGCACGAGGTCGAGCAAGAATGGATGCGACTCACGGAGGGTTCGTCCGATACCATACTATCTACCCACTATCAGACGGTACCGGTGACACCCACGGCAGCATTAGCATCAAACCAGGGCAGCGACTCGCTGCGTTGGCTTAATATTTTTGACAAAATGCTACCCGAGGCGGAGAGCGAACTAGGCTTGCTCCTACTTAGGACGAAACGTGGCAAGGGCAAGCGCAGCGTAAAAGCGATCGATATCTGTAATCAGTGTCAACTTCGAGTAGGCTCAGTATATGTACAGTTGAATCCCGAGCGACAGGCTCCACTGATAGGTGGTGGTCGGCCACCCCTGATCGAGACGCTGAGTTTCAAACGTCTGCCGCGCAGGAAGCTCGTCGCATTCGACTTCCCCCAGCTCCGCGGTCTCGAACAAAGACGGTATGAGCAGAGGTTACGAAAGGGCCTTGTACTCAATGATACACAGATGCTAGACGAGGCTAATCTCAAGTACGAGGATTCAGAATTTGCTTCATTCATTACAGAAAACATGCGTCTTGAGACAAGTGTAAACTACGCGCTCTCGCAGCAGCGACTCCCAATTAAACCGCTGGATAAGGCAATGGAAACAGGATTCTCGCTGTTCCGCGCTTCGAAGCGCAACCTACTTGACCGGCTGATGAGTTCATCACCCGGCGACGAGTCATTGGGCTATTCATCCTTCGTCGAGGTAGCGCAACGGGTGACTCGTAGATTGCGAGATGCTGCCCATGAAGACACCCTTTCTCCACTCTTACCCGGTGAAGGAATCGCCCCTGGCGGTCTCTTGATCAAATCAGGAGAGTTGATGAGCCCAGCTCCGGTTTCGTTGGGTAAAGTGAAGTCACTCCCAGAGGGCACTACTGTGGCACGCGGTTCGGTCCAGCAAAGCCATCGTACTACCTTCCGAAGCGAAGAAGGGTTGTCATCGTCCGAGGAGTTGGTTCTCCTCCAATCTCGGGCTTCCGTTTATAGCCGTACTGAGCACTCTACCGGTGTTGCTGCGGGCTGGATGATGGCGGCATTGATTGAAGGTATCTGCCCCAATGCTGTCCAAAAGGCTGCCCGCAAAACTGAAGATATTTATGAGAATTACGTCATTCCCATCATGGTTGAACTTCTCGGAGGTCATCTTGATGAAGGTCGCCTAGCATCCGCGCCTCCTGGAGGCGCCAGCGGAGGTGCCCTCGGCGGTGCCCTCGGCGGTGCTCTCGGTGGCGGTGGCGCTCTCGGTGGCGCTCTCGGTGGCGCGCTAGGAGGAGCGGCGGGTGATCTGGGCAATGCGCTCGAGGGTGCCGCTGGTAACCTTGGCAACGCGCTCGGAGGTGCTGCACAAAATCTGGGTGGCGCCCTCGGTGGAGCCGCTGCTAACCTTGGCAACGCGCTTGGCGGAGCCGCTGGGAATCTGGGCAACGCCTTAGGTGGGGCAGCCGGTAATCTCGGCAATGCACTCGGCGGAGCAGCCGCTAATCTTGGTGGAGCTTTGACAGGAGTTACTGGACAGCTTAATCAAGCCTTGGGGGGTGTTGCTGGCGCAGTTAGCGGCGTTACTGGCCAGATTGGTACCGCACTCGGTGAGGCAACAAAAGGTCTCCAGGGAGCCCTTGGCAACGTTGGTTCTCAACTTAATGGGGCGATCGGCAACATTGGCACTCAATTAGGCGGAGCAGTGGGTGATCTAGGCAATCAGATTGGTTCACAGCTCGGTGGAGCACTGGGCGGTATTGGTGACAAGCTCGGCGGTCAAATTGCCGGGTTGGGTGACAAAGTCCAGGGAGCAATTGGCGGCCTCGGTGAGAAAGTCCAGGGTGCAATCACTGGTATCGGAGACAAGGTACAAAATGAGATTGCAGGAAAACTAGGCGAGCTTCAGGGCAAAGTCAACGAAAAGATTAACGGTGTGACAGGTCAATTCCTGGGAAAACTTGAGCCTCTAAAAGATCTCTCAGGACTGCTTACCGCACCACTTGATGCCAAAGTTCAAGAGATGTATGGTAAGCTCGATTCAAAAGTGCAGCAAGGCCTTGAGAAGATTGGATCGAAGATCAAGGGGAAGGACGGCGGATTCTTGGGTGACCTTCGAGGTGCCGTGGCTGAAGCAGTCACGGGTAGCTTAGGGTCTGCTGCAAATGATGTGACTGGTCATCTAAAGGATACCATCACGGGTGCAGTGGACTTGACGAAGGGTACTGTGAAAAATGTGCTTGAACCAGTCCAAGGTGCAGTGAATGACGTCGTTGGTGGTGTTGAGGGCGTCGTCCGAGGTGCAGCAGGTGTGGTAACAGGCGCAGTTGACAACTTGTATGGTGGTTTCGTCAATGCCACAGGTATGAAGCGTGAGCAAACCAGCTTCTTAGAGAGTATGGGTTATGTTCACTACGAAGGGGACCTCTACTACTTCCCTCATCCACATGAACGAGAGCTCATCTCCAAATTGAACTCGATCAGCCCCCCAGAAGACACAAGCATGCTGCAGGCCACTTCCTTCATTCAAACAGCGCAGTCCCTGAGTCTGCAATCCCAAGCTACAGCGCCTCTCGATGGCTTCCAAGGATTGGGTGTAGGTCCAGGTCTGATTGCAGTCACAATCTCACAGAACCTAATGAAGATTCTTCCCGTCGTCATTCGACTGATGTCGGAAGAGGCCGCGCTGGTTGCAGCTACTGACCTCCACCCCTTCCTTGTTGATCAACTCCGTGACAAGACATCCTTGGCAATCTCGGAGGGATTGTCGTATCAACTCTCACGATTCTTGTCTGTGTCAGTGAACGAGGTTGTCACAGACGCTCTGCACCGCCTGCTCCCTCCCTATCTCCTTCACTCGCTCACGACGGTTCTCACTCACACAGTTACTAGGTCCGTTACTCACACTCTGACGGGTACCTTACTGCACTCACTGTCCACTTCGCCACAGCATGAAGGCGCTTGCTATCGATGTCACAACTATGGACAGATGTGTGAAATCTGCTATGCTGGAGATGAAACGAGGACGAAGATGTACGTAAAGTCATACTACTCGCAATTCTTCGCGTCGTATTACTCTGACTACTACTCCAACTACTACGTGAACAACGGCCCATGGGATACAACCACAGGCTCGTTCACAAATGATGGTAGCCAAGCAAAGCACCCATATGCGGCTGAAATTGCAGATTACACGACAGAGTCTCCAGCTGTTCCAAAGCCACCCCCAACTCCGAGCACTGTGCCATCGCCATGGCCAGCGCGAGAGAAGCAGGGCGAAGAGGCTAATCCACCAGAAGCAGCAATTGCTTAAATGTATCTAGAATACCCCTGTAATAAACTACCTGTGAAGCTAGGTTTGCATAGATCTATCGTTCACAATTCAATGCAATGAAGCAAGTGTATGCTACAATCTACAAAACGAAATGAAAACAGAATGCGTCGGGATTTGCCTTAATCAGGGGACTTGACACTCTGATCCAGCGATCCGTAGTCAGGATATCCGAGCAAGCTCTGACGTTCGTGCGCTTTCCCGTCACCATCCTCCCAATCCTGAGCAGAGGATTCACTGGCAGCACCTTGCTCATGTCGTGCTCCGGCTCGTGGACGGGCGGAGCGACTTAGGTTGGCATCACTGGGCACGCGACGACATTGATAGACTTGGTATAGCATTGAAGCAACGAGTGCCAAGAGCGTTACAAAAAACAGACGTCGGTACAGGCTAACGGCTGAGGCCAGGTCTCGCGCCATGACATCTGGACCGAGATGCCAAGGTAGCCTGTTGCTTTCGTAGAGCATCGCACCCAGCGCGAAGGTCACGTCTGTTCCACCGAGCTTGCTCGTCCAAACAATGGGATATGGCTGAGAAATGTTGCCACTTGGGGTTACAACCGGAGGGATCGCTTTTGGAAATCCGAAACCCTTATGCAACAGGGCGACTGTGTAAACAGAGAGCCAACAGTACGAGCGCAGATAGTACCGATCCGCTTGAGGATATTTGTTCATCAGCTCACTCCAGTTCAGCTGACATATCTCGCGGCCCTTCTGCTCGATTTCATCAAGTGTCGAGTTGTTTGGCATATTGAAGAATGACGGGAAATACCCAAAACCTGAGAAAGCATAGAAGGTCCGATTCGAGATGTCGGGTCGATAGAATCCAAAGAATGACGTGCATTCACCTGGGAAGGGCGAAATCTTATCGTCTGCTGGTTCAGCTTCGGCTTCATCGACTACAGATGGCTCAGCTGGTAAACCGTGCCTCCCACGCTTTAGTGCCTCATTCCGATCATCAGTAACGCAAGGCCCGGTGATACGGGTCTTGATGACATGAGATGCGAGCTCATAACAAGTATCCCAATCAGGATCGCCAACAACGACGGCAGCAAGCCCATTAGCCCCCTGGAATAAGGCTTCGAATCCCAGGGGAAGACAAGGAGAACGGAAAACCAGTGCATCGTCTTCAATCGAAGGAGAAGCGCTCCTTTTGGGCTTAGTAAGTGCTTTTCCAACCGAACTCGTGAAGCGCATGACATGATTCTTCGCTGCATTGTTCAGATGCTCACGCATTTCGTCGGTTAAGTCAACTGACTCCGAAGAATCGCGCTGAATCGGAGCATGGACGATTCCGCTACGGTGGGCCAGATGGCGAGCCTTGTTCAGAGATTTCCGGTATCGCTTCAGCACTCTAGGCAAGCGAACCTTTTTAGTACCTGCACCAGCGCCAGAGCCATCTCGGCTAGGCTTTGTCGAGGAGGATCCAGCACTTTTGGAATCAACAATAGGTTGTAATATTCCACCATTCGATGGCCCAATCTGATGCTCAGCATGGATACTCGAAAGTGACGCGTTCGGCACAATCATGTTCCAGCCATAGGGTAGTGCGCTCTTCAAGGAAACAATGTTCGGAAACGCAGTCGCGAACAAGATGTTGTGGACACGCCATAGCGCCGTATCTTTGCCATAGTACCAAAAGCATTCGGTGTAAAGCTCATTGTGCGTGCCGGCGATATCTAACGAGAACTTGTTGGCTAAGATAGTCTGATTCTCCACTGGTCGGAAGGTAGATTGCATGGAGGCTCCACCTAGATCCAGTGCACCCACTGTATGGTTGCGATAACCGGGTCTGGCCATGCCACTCACTTGATCTGCGAACACGGTGTGACCAGAGACGAGATAGTTCACTGTAAGCCATCCATAGACTCCTTCCTCTTCACCGGAAATAATCTGCGCCCACTGGGGTTCGAATCTAAATCCAGTTTGAGCCAAGAACTCCCTTACCTCCTGCATGATCTTAGAACGAATCACCTCGGGCAGCGCCCGCAAACCACCGGTGGCCTTCAGGAAAATCGGTGATTCGGCGATCTTCTCAGTCGCATTCAACGAAATGAAGACTCGGTAGGCAAATGTAATCAATGGAGAAAGTGTTTGTGGGCCAGCATCTGATGGATTCCTTGCGAATGCGCTAAGCCCTGGCATCGTCTTCATACTCCATTCATGTTGGGTGATGGGACGCGAAAACGGAGGCATAGGTGCTGGCGACGATGAATCCGCGAGAACATGCAAAGATCTAACGCGAGGGTGCCACCGATAGATGAAAATACGATTACCAGTGCTACCCGAGTCAATCATCAGGCCATACTTGTACATTGAGGGGTCTGGGAGCTCTTCTGTACCTAAGTCATGTTGAGGTAGTGGTTTCGGTTCAGAGACACCACCAGGATGGAGTTTGAGCCATGGGGCTATGCGACGCAGGGCACCAATTAATGAAGAGCCGGGTCGCGCATTCTTCTCCGACATCTTCGCTTTTACACCTCTCTTCTGATTGTCTCCGTCTTCGGGTCCCTCGAGCGGAACGGGAGCGATGACCACATCTCGCAGAGCAGGCTTGTCAGATGAAGCGTTGAGAGGGTGTAGGGTGTCACTGTCGCTGCCATTGTCGAATACAAGTTGGTTGTCTAAGGTCTCAACCAGGAGGGGGGTATAGGTAGGCCTCCAACGACGCGTGCGGCCGGGGACATCTGAAGGCGTCTCTTGAGGCAAGACTAGATATGTGTTCATCGCAGGTGACAGGTCTCGCGAGCGAATTTCGATTTCTGCTTGCGGGTTCTCCTTTGCAAGTTCCTCTGCAACTGATTCGATCAGATCTGAAGAGTTCTGAAGCGACGTGTAAAGTCGAATCCGAGTCAACTTACACACTGTAACATCCTCAGCTTCTACTGCCTCTCCCGCCGAGCTCTCGTTAAAGGTCGAATCAGGCGCTTGATCCGCATCTAGATCAAGCGCCCTACTGTGAGGATCATCTTCGAGCACTGGAGGAAGGATTCCAGACGTAATTACGGCGACACGTTCCAGGTCGGATTGAGCACTTGCATGCGAAAGTCGCGCGATTAGATGAAGCGCTATGTATAACAGCCAAATAAGAGTCCACGGGATCTTATGAGGAATGACAGCTTCTTCCGCCATGTTCAGCCACGGTCCGTTGTCTTAGGACGTTCAGTGTAGGATCCTTCTGAGCAGCTTTTTAGTGCATTACAGCCCAGCCTTCAGGGCGAAAAGCTGGGATATGACACAACCAAACGGTGTGAATTAATCCAACAGACTGGATGCTAAGGGCATGTGCAGCTGTATCTAGTTCTAGCTTGACTCGAAAAGTTGTTTTTGGATGTCGGATTGAAACGATCCACCATGGCACTTGCTGAGTTCTGGATAGGATCGCCAGGGCTGAGCTGGAGCAACGGATGCTGGGGACAGCACTGATAATAACTATGATGCGATGTGTGCATGTGTATTCAACGTTGATTGTATACGATCACGATCAGCGACACACTCCCCAAACTAGTAACGAGTGGTGTGTGCACCAGAATCGAGCCATTGCTGAGCCCTTCGACCAAGAGCAGGTGGGGATAACGTATTGAATCCAGTGAACTGCAGAAGCCGAAGGGTTCCCGAGCCGGTGGCTTCAGTCACATCACCGGCACTTCGTGGCGAAGTTGCAGGACCCGAGCTCATTGCTGAAGTTGTGGCAGACTCGGACGAAGTGCGTCTTGCAGTGCTAGTACGCAGAGGAATTCGATTCAAGGAGACAGGCTTCCGCTTGTGCTCGGGATTTGTGGGCACTGGACATGAAGCCGCGCGGGCGGCATCTGTGCCAACAGAAACAGCAGGCAAGAAGAGAGACGCGTTTTGATGGTTGCTATTACCCTCCGTTCGATCTCGCAGCAGAGGCTCAGTAGAAACGGGGGCCAAATAGCGTTGGGTTGGGGTTCTAACAGTACCTAGAGTGCTTTTCTGGGCGGAGCATTCGTCCATCTTTACATTTCGGGGTGGAGGTGGCAGGATGTAGTGTCGCGTGAGAGTTGAGGCGGATTCATCTCGATGAGCTGTGTGTGCAGCAGAATTAGTGAGGTTCTGGGAGAGCAAGCCTTCAGGTACTCGATGGGTACCTTCTCCTGGGCGGCGGACACCGATTTTTTGGGCGAGCCGTGCGAGCGGCCTAGGGAGCGCTTGCGACTTCGGTGGGTTGGAACGTGCTGACGTCGACGTACGACTCAACGGCACGTCTGAATCCGTAACAGTAGAAAGAACAGGGTGCGGTACACCCGGAGGAGGGATAGACAATTCGGTCTCAGTCATTTGACTGCTGGATGCGTTGTCTCTCAAGCTGAAATCCATGTCGTCAATATCCTCTCGAAGGTCTGTGGAAGATCTCGTCGATGAATGCAGCCCTTTGTCGTCCTCTGCTAAGGTTTTCACCCCACGGACAATACCAGCAGTGGTAAACGCCCCATATTTGGCCGAAGCAATAGTCCCGATCCGTTGATGCTCCGTTAGTCGCATGTGCTTCAGCTTGTGCAGAAGAATGGGTGGGACCCAAGCCCCCGAGGCACGCGCAGCTTCTATAGTGGCCAGGGCCTTCGGTCGTTGAGTTTCTTCGCTCAGATGTTGCCACGATTGCGATGGGTTACTGAACTTGCCGAGAATAGCCCGACGTGCCCGTTCTTCTGCAGCCCTTGCTCGGTGCTCGAGTGCCTTGGCCCATTCACGCATGTCATGAACATATTCTGCGGTAATATCGTTCGCATCATCGGAAACCTCGATATCCTCCTCGATACCGTTCGACAATCTTGGTTCCGCCGTCTGCGGGACACATTGGCTTTGCTGCGAGCGCTGCTTCGCTCTCCAGATCGAGCGCACGATGTCAAACTCTCGATATGCAGCATCAGCTGCATTCCTTGCTTTCATCGCCCAGACTAGGGCTACCACATTTCTTAGGTGTTTGCGCGCATAGTTAGCTCTGCGGAGAGAATCTGCATAGTCCTTTGCATTCTGCCCGTCCAACACTGCTGCAAGCAACCGCCTCTCAAATGCTCCAACGGTTCCATGCCCTGTATCATCGTGATGCGCTCGGCGTGACAGACTGCTTCCAAAAATGGAAGGAGTGCGCGAATTCGGGTTTCCCGTAGGACCTGCCGTTGCGAAACCCAGTTCATGGTCAAGTTCGTCCTTGAGAGCAAACTGGATGAGATGGCCCAACGCTGCCTCTTGTGCTGAGTTCACATATTCAGCCAAATCATCCTGAGTGCCATCTCTGAAAAACCGGTCCTTCCGGAAACCAACGGTGTAGTCGCGAGGGATGCAAGTATCATCGAGATAAAGGGACCAGTTACGAGCTGCATCACGTTCTGAACCTGGCAGCTTGAGTGCCACTTTACTATCCTCAGCGCCTTCTTCACTCACATTCGCTTTATCTATATCGGTTTCGATATACTCTAGACCATCGTCAACGATGCCTTCTACTTCATCCTCCCCATCATCTTCGTTACTTGTGGACATCCGAGCAATACGCGTGAAGCCACGGAGTCTGTGCTTATACTGTCGTGCTACGTGTGCCGATACAACCACGACGTTTTCTCCTTCATCTTTCAGCCGATCGATGACTGCGCGCTGGAGCGCACGGATCCGACTTGGAGTTGGATCAGCCAGGAGAACAAGTAAGTAAAGCACAGGATCATCATGCTGCGGACTACGGTACAATGATAGTAGTTGGACAGACGCAAATGAAAATGGCGTAGGGTCATCGTCGTAGTCTCTCTGCGCAAGGCGTGGCAGATCCGCGTTCACACTTCCTGTTACAGCCTTGGAGCTGTCCTCGCGTTCCGGCGAGGTGCTAGAGCCTGCGATAGAGACATCGACCTCAGTATCAGCCTCAGAGGCCCCCTGCTTACGCGTTATCTCGGATAGAGCAGAATCTTTCGTAGTACCTAGCAGAGCCACATTGAGGGCTTGGCGCATAGGAGACTTCGCTAACAAATTCCGATCTGCCGACGAGTCAGGTCGTTTCCCAGGTATGTCGTCTTTCACCACAGAAGGAGCCATGTTCGACTCAACACCAAGCGCAACCGCGATAGTCTGCGCTTGGTCTCGAGAAATAGCAACGTTTCGTCTTGCAGCAAGAACGGCTAATGGGTCTTGAGCACTGTTGCTGCCATCAAGTGCGGTCGCTAAGGCTGCCATTGTTGAAGCGGCCGAGCCCATTGGGTTGCGTTTCTCGTGGCCAACTGAGGCAGTCTTTGTGGTAGAGGCATGGTGATCTACTGCACTCGGCGATAATTCGTCTAGGAGCTGGTTCAATATGGTGCGCTCCAGAGCAGTTTCTTCGGCAGCTATCTCCTTCGCCGTTGCGTGAGCAGGTCCAGCTTGACCATTTTCTGAAGTAGGTTGAGCAGACTGAGTGACTCCAAGGCATGTGACGTCCTCGAGAACATCACCAGGTGTGATAACATGCTCGGTGGGATGAGAATCTGCCCCTAGGACTGTTTTGGCGACTTGATTCAAGAGCTGGCGGAGGGTACGAGCAGCGTGACCAGCATCTGAGAAGAGCCGGCGGAACTTGCGCAGTAGCTGCGGGATCGGTATTGAGCTCAGACCGCGAAGGTGTCGAACCTCCAGTACTAACATGCGAGCCTGCTCAATTGGCAGACCGAAACCCACGGTTGATGCTTCTATATCATCGTCAGCAAACGAGCGGTCGGGAGGAGGCTCAGCAGTGGTAGGGGAGACAAGCACTCTGTCCATGACAGAGAATGCACCTTCTGTGCGAAGTAGCAAGGGAGTATTTTGCATGCGTTCTCGAGCGTGCGGTCGAGCATAATCAGGACGGGGGTTGTCTTGCTCCACTTCAAGCCTGCCGCTGTCGGCCGAATTTCCACTGAGTTTGGTCCGAACCTCCTCGAGTTGATAGTTGACAAAGTCGGTAAATCGAGCTGTAAGCAGTGACGTCGTGGAACCAAACCTTTCTAAGTCAGCGTTTACGGCCTCAGGATATCGAGTGAGGACTTGTGCTGCGCGGAGTACGAGTGAATCGCTTCCTTCTAGCTCATGCGCTGTCGAGGGAGCACTGACACCGTAGCTCGACTCACCAGTCGAAGGAGAATGAGCAGATGCTGATGAAACCCGAGAAGTTCGTTGAAGCGCGAGATCAGGTTGGTGCTCTTTCGCGTAATGGCGCAGGCGACCAGGACCCTGGACCTGGGGTTGCCTGTTTGCAGCACGAGCAAGGATCATGCGGCTTTCCAAGTCCTCTCGCAAAGATAAAAGACTCTCTAGTGCACGTTGTTCACCACCAGATAGCAGGTCCCTAACTGCTGAGCGAGCCTTGGTGGGGTCCATCTCAGCTGTGCTGGAGTGAATGCTATGATTTGAGCTCGTGCGAGAGCCGGGTGAGGCGAAATCTAGCCCGGCTTCTGAGGTTGCCACAGCGAGGGATGACAAGCCGAGCGTGGTCGTGGGAGCGCATATCCGATCTGATTTCAATGCTGTGCTCTGTTCCGCGCTATCATTGGCGAAGTAGTGCTCATCCGTTGTTGGTGTTTCAATAAGAGCACCTGCGGTCTTCAAAGTTCCGTCCGGAATACTTGACGTACTGGGGGTGATATAAATTGGGGTGTAGCCACTGAATGTGAGTTTTGCGACATCCTCCGCGCTCGAGATAATGCCACGGGCATCAGGTGTCGTTGACATCATGGACACTAACTGATCATCGCCTGAATTTCGTGGGCGAGTTGAGCCCGATATTAAGCTCAACTGAAGTCCAGAGACCTTGAGTGCGGAAGTGGGAGCCAAAGTCCTCGAGGAGGCTCCGCGCTCAGCGAGCTGCTTCTGAATAAGCACATCTTCAGCATGCTCCCGAGACTGCTCCCGCGATGTACGCTCGCTTCCGAAGTCGAGTGCTGATACGGCGAACCTAGGGAGTTCCGCAGGCTCGAAACGCCGCTTGTTCCCTGGAAGACCAAATGTCACGGCTTTCGAAATGCGTCGCGCCACTGATGACAACGTTCCTCCGAAGAGGACACCTTGATCCGCTAAGGATGAAAAGTTGTAGTTCTCACGAGCATTTCTCAGGACGAAGCACCGAAGCTTGTCAAGAGCTTCCACCTGCCTATTACTTAATGTGGTCTTGGACTGCCCAGATTCAGTTGTTGTGCCGTCGTCGGAAGAAAGCAAGCTCTGATCTGTATAGAGCAAGCTGAGGTGGCGGCCTGTAGTTCGGTCTGTACTGAACTCCACAATCTGTTGATTTCCTAGGTGCTGTAACAAAATTACCTCGTCTTGAAGCCTCTCAAGGATTGATGGCACCAACTCAAACGACGTCTCACGAACCGATCGGAGAGCACCCTGACCGCTGTTGGTGTCTTGAAGCCATCCAGAAAATGACAAGCGACGTGGAGACTGGACATCATATTCAGAGCTCTCCCGTTCAAGATTATCGATGGAGTCCGGAGCGCGTCCAGTCATCGCCGCATCGAAACTATGCCCTCCAGATATCCAGCTTGAAGAATGAGAGTGAGCTGGACTAGGGGGGGAGGAAAGGTAGTGCGACTTTGTTACATCGCCATGCTCATGTGGAGGTATTTCAAGGTTCAGAGGAGGCGCAGGGGCTGGCGAACGACGATCGCTACCTTCCCTGTGGGCCCGAAGGACCACTGTGGGATCGGGTGTACTTGGCAGGGCTAAATTCATTTCAGATAATGAGGCACGGCGACTTCGGACCGATGATACATGGCGGAATGCTTTCAGCGGTGACGAGCTGGATGCAGAGGATGAAACAGAAGAGGGGATTGAAGCGCAGACTGAACTTCGGGGTTCAGGAGTGAGCCGAATACCTACGTCATCGTGAGTCTGACGTTCCGACTTCGACGTCATGGCATTAGCCCCGCTTCTTTCTTCGTCTACAAGCCCTTGCTGTTCTGCGGGAATAATATTCGCTTCAGTGTCGTCCTGATTAAAGTGACAGGCCACCTCTGAATCGGAGCAGGAATCTCCCGATTCCATGGACTCATCAATACCTTCTTCGTTGCTACCTTCGCTCACTTCAGAAAGGTCGCTATCTTGATGTAGCAGAGAGATTCTTGAGCCTCTTGGTGTAGATGACTTGTTCTGAGCAACAGACCTTAACGCACTTGATAGACTCGATCGACGGTCGGGACCATTTCTGGTTCGGCTCTCACCTTTGGAGGCTAAGCTGGATGATCGAAGCAAACGCGGAGTGTCTGACGTTCGCGCTTGAGATTCCGTAGAAGCATGATTTTGGCTGCCAGATGACACCCGCGCTTTCGCAGCTGCTGCCAAACTTTCCGAAACGAATGCAAACCCAGACTTTGCGACCTTATTCATGGACCCTTTCTCGGGACTTCCAGACCGTTTTTGGCTCTCGCGGCGACTCATCGCCTCATAACTTCGGTGAGAGTTACCGGCATCCACGTCAGTACTAGAGGTCGAAACCTTTGTACGAGCGAGTCGATCAAGCTCATCAATTGCAGTCCTCACTGCACCAACAATATTCGTCTGCTTCGCATGAGTCATGATGTGTTCTAATGCATCAACATCTAGATCGTCGAGTGGATCACGAGGGAGTATTCCGAGGTCTTGTTGGGACGTTTCACCTGGTACTACGTATGGCTTCGCCTCCTGTGCTAGTTCACTTGCTGTTAAACCAATCTTGCCTAATCCTGCGACAGTAAGAGGTGGGTCGGGGCATATGGCGAGAGGGAAAGCTGGAGCTTCCTCAACAGCGAACTCCTTGGTCGCATCAGTCGTGCTAGGCAAGGGTACGTGTTGAGTCTCGCTTTGATTACTCTTGAGCTGATCCGGGCCAATTTGCTCGCTTTGTGCATTTCGTAGATCCTTTTCTGAGTGAGACCTAAGAACGGCACGCACAGCTCGTGGAACCAGCTTATCCATTGCAGTTTGAACACGATCCGCGAGTGGGCTAAGTGGGGCAACAGGCTTCAACGCCTGGTCGAGCCACATCATTCCTTCGGTGTCTTCCGTTTGCTCCCCATCAGCCGCAAGGTGAGATGTAAAGTCCCGAGTCATCCCTCGTCGATGTCGGTACCTTTGAAACACGGGCCCTTCAGCTAGGAAGTCATTTGGACTTGATCCCCCCAGCACACCATCCGAGGGATCTTGAAGCCCCGCATCAATCGCTGCGCGCACACCAGGCGAAATACTTTTCACTAGCTCGAAGAACGATGTCGCGGCCCGCCCGCCGAGGCTAGGAGACCGTTCTAGCGAAGTTTGATCACCACTCCGAGTCATTGATTTACGCTTAGTTGCGTCCAGCACGAATTTCCAACGAGAACGCGCGGTCACGGATGACTCAGCGAGGGCTTGCAGGCGCTCTCGGAGAAGAGATGCGATGGTATCTGGAGCCTTCACATGCAGTCCTGATATTCTGGAACTGTTATTATTTGCATTAGACAATGGGGGTTTCAAGCTTCTTGTCGCTCCTGGGCTCTCATTCACAGCATCCAACTCCAGATTGTGTAAAATTACTGAGCCTCGGTGCATGCGTGCTCGACATCCGTTTGTTCCTGCGAATGGGTTTGTCATTTCCAAAGAGGATGATGTCCTAATACTCTCACGGCGCCGACGAGAAATCGTGGCTAGTGAGACTTGCATTGGACTTGCCCCGATTAAAGCGCTGCGCTTAATGATGGGTCCAAGCAGGATACCATCTGAGAATGAGCTTGCGGCCGGAAGGCCTAACACGAGGGCTGCCATATCTCCCATTGTCACTTGTAAGGCACTCAAAACGGTTACCTGTCGCATTTGTGGGCTTGCGTCATCGCCATACTCTCGCTGATCTGATCGGACTGCCGTTCTTCTTTGTGATTCGAATTGCATTTCCAACGCGTCCAAGGTAGCATTGGCGACGTATGCTAGCCTATGCGCAAGCGCATTCGCATTGGTGGACAGAACGGGATCGAAGACGGCGTCTAGGCACAGCCGCGGTGACCGCAGGAATGAGTACCAGCGGTTGGATTCCAGGCGGGGTGGCGAAAGATTTACTGGGAGGTTTGTCGGAACAGACCCAAGCATTGGACGGAGCGTTGGTGCTGGTACAAGATTCGGAAGATCTCTGCTCTGGCGTAGAGGACTTGGATTAAATTCGGTTGAGGTTACGCGACCTGGAGCCGCTGCTCGGCGTGAGCTGATCAGAGTAGACTGACTATCTCCAGCCGAACTCATCATGCTGTTCACTAACCCTGACGCGGAGATCGACCTCAGATGCCCTCCACGAACCTCGGTTTCAAGATTCTTTTGCATCAGTTGTAATTCCTTCACAACGACCTCAAGGAATAGACGTTCTTGAAGTGCGTGTCGAGTCCGGATCTTGACATAACCTTGCAGCTTTGTGGAGTGGTGCTGCACAACGCTCCCAGATATGGGAAATCCAAAGGAATGGGCACTCTCCATATGATATATTAATGTCCAAGCCAGAGTTGCTGCGCTAGAGTGTGACAAACCAGAAGCGGAGCTGGGGTCACCAATCAGACTTGGCATGTGTTCTGTGGCGGTCCCCTGAGCGGTGTCGTCATGGAGAGTAGAGTCAGCATCCGTCGCTTGGTTCACAACTCTGCTCAGCGAGTATGTGCCACGCGCGATGGAGCCGACTCCAGCGAGCGTTGCCATGGGAGAGGAGCACAAATGAAGGCCAAAGAAGTCCAGTAGTGTGTGTGAAACGTGCACATTGATACCGGAGTCTGTCGCTTGATTATCTCGCTGACCGGATGGGGATGATGGGGTGAGCATCCGGAGTGGTGCCTGCATCCACGGGCCAAGGCCTGCGCAGACTCTCAGGGCTGCAACAGGAATCTGTCCGTCCAACATGAAGTTACTGAAAGCACTCACGATTGCAGCTATAGTGTCTCGCGGGGAACATGATATGTAAGCAGGCGCTGTTCCTGGCGCTGGTGCAGTGGTCGTACCTAAACGCTGCAATTCGGATGCATCTGAGGTAATAAGTCCAAAACCGGTCAGCAGTCCCAATGCAATTGCCAGGCTTAAGTCGGAACCGAAGCCAGGAGGCCGAACGCTGGCATTAGTAAATTTTCCCGTGCGGTAATCAGGCGCAGCTCCACTACTCCGACTCGCTGAAGGCACTGAGGCCCCATTGAACCCAAATGAGAAGGCTTGTTGGAGACTTGCCACTGTCTCGGAATGCGCCATGCTGTTCTCAAGAATCTGAGCGAGCTCACTTGCGACGGCCGTAGCCTTTGTGACTATCATACTCGCTGCAACTGTAGCCGCATTGAGAAGTGTGAAGAGAGGGATCTGCAGCTGGACGCTGCCGAAGCCACCGGCGATCGCGGGCCCGCCCGACTGAAGCTGGTAGGCGAGTGTGCGAGTGCGAGATATTCTCGGCAAAGACGAGGAAATTGCCGACAGGCTGTCAAGAGCTTGGGAATTGCCACTATGCGGAATAGTCTTCCCTGCCGCGAATAGAGGTACCTGAAGTGAAAGAGGGACATCAGACGAACTCTGCATCACCTTGGGTCGGAGGATACCACCAAATGCGGTCAAGAGCTCAGATTGTCGCCGACGAAGCCAGTTGTTACGATTCTTGTGTAGCTGAATGAACTGCTCGACCTGGCTTGGTGTCAGCAAGTGCTGGAGCTTATAGACAGGGATGAAAATGAGCTCAGTCCTTGTTGAGGCCACTAAGGAAAATGCCAGAGGAAGGCCCTCATCGGGGGTAGCCTTCGCTGATTTCGATGCAACTTGCGTTGTCAATGGATCCGCTGAGTTTATCACTTGCTTTTGAGCATTCGATACTGACGTTGTGGACTTCAAGAGACATGACTCACCGAAGTGACTTCCAGCTTGCAACGTCGCAAGAACAAGGGGCTTCTGGGACTGGGACATATACTTTTCTGACGATTGACCAGTCTCGTTTTCTAGCGGTGCATCGTGCTTTGGCGGAACGAGAACGCCGGTCGTAACAATATCCACCTTACCCGAGAGAATGAAGTATATACCTTTTGGTTGGCGCAATCCTATGGCATGGTCTTGAGATACGGAGTCTTGCTGTGAGCTATGATCGAGGTACATGGGTATGGCGAGCTCAGTCGATGTTGTAATCACGCTAGATGCGGAGTACGACATCGATTCAGCTGCGTATGATAACTGGCAGAGGATGTCTAGCGAAGCACGTCGCAAGATTGGATGAACGCACAGGGCCGCAAAGGTTCGCCAGCTCGGGAGCACCCAGTCTTCATCGCAGTGTTTGTTGATCGCACGAACAAAGCTAAGCCGTGGAATTTCAGCAACCAGCAGAGTCGGTGTAGCTGCAATAACAGATGTTGGCTGTGGAACGCCATGGTGCGGCTCAACCGGTCTAGCTTCGTGGGGCGCATCTGCCTTTGTCCTGCCAGCATTGATCACCGGAAGGAGCTGCAAGTCACCCACACAATCTCCAGGACCAAAGTGAGTGAGGACAAGCTCTGAATCAGTACTTCGTGCCCTCGTCTTAGCTGCAGAGGCAGATGCGGTGGTACTACTCGTGAGAGCTAGAATAAATGAGCTCAGAGATGTCGCTGCCTGTCTGACAAGCTTGGTGCTCTGACTGGCATTGGAATCTGGACTTTCGTCTGAATCCTTTCCAGACTCTAGTTTCCCATCGCTAGATGCCTTAGGCTGCAGCTCAGATGGCTGCGGCACACCAACTGCCACATTCCCTTCGTCGTCAGAGCCTGGAGCAGCACTCAATCGTGTGCTTTCATTGGATGAACCCCCGGTCTCGTCGTGTGTTGAATTGGGATCCTTGGGTGGGTTCACCGGATTCGGCGAAGTAGCGCCTCGTTTCTTGGCTGATCGAGCCACCTGATGTGCAGGGCGTGACCCACTCGTTTTGAACGTTGAAGCCACTGTAGATGTGGTTCGAGTGGCAACTGCTAAACCGTTCAGAATGATGAATACTTTCTTACATACTGTATCTTGCTCATATAGAACTTCTCCTGAGCGATACAGGCGTATTCGAGCGTTCGCAAACATGTGTAACGCAGCTCTGCGAGGGAGCAAGCTCAGAAGGCTGTGCGGCTGGAAAGCACCTGAAGGAGAATAGCCATGTTGGACGCCTTGCTGGTCCTGAGAACTGTCTCCCATGCTTAATTGATGCTGCGCAGGTCGTAGAGTGGGAAAGTTAAAGAATCTCTCGCTACTCAAGGCAATGTCTACTGGAATTACGAACTTGGGAGGTACAATTAACCTTCCTGCAGGTAAATGTGCCAACGCGGCAGATGAAGGATGACTTGCATCCGAGACAATTTGGATATGTGCACCGCCATCGTAATGTGAAGGTAAGACTAATTCCGGAGGTGTGAGCAAATCAAGGGGTGGTTCTCGAAGTACTTTAGGATGACCTGAGTTCAGAATCAGGTCTGTAAGGATCTCAACCTGCCTTCTGGATCGTCTACGGCCTTGGTGCAAACCAGGGGTCGATTCGACGGCATTCTGCGCGACGACCAGTCCAGAAAGCACAGTCAGTGCGAACACAATGGCCTGCGGTGCGATAATACTCGTCGGAGGGACATATGTAGCTGCACCCAGGCCTGATGTAGGTTCTGATGTAGCGTTGCTGGCAGCATGTACAAAGGATTCCATTGCAGCGGTAACGGCTGAAGACCTGTCTCCGGATGCAGTAACATCTGATGGCTGAGTGGAGATTAAATGATTCATTAAATGCGTCGCGTGTGCCAGCCGACTTAGTGATACTGAGGAGGCACTCTCATGCAGGGCCCGAAGGTACTGCGCATAGTCGTTCCGCACCTCGGATCCCAATTGAGGCGAAAGAACAGCACGATACATCTCATCTCGCGATTCCTTCGCTCGATTCATGATGCGTTGAGACAATGAAGCTTTCAATAAGCGCATGGCTTCGCGCCAATTCTGCGGGTTGAAAACCAAAAGCGTAGTCGGTTCGAGAGTACACATGAGACGACTAAGCCTGTTATCGCTAGCATCGCTTATGCTAGCACCCTTGACAGATTCAAATGCCTGCGCCGTACAAAGGTCCAACAGATCTTTCGTAACCCATGGGTGGCTCGCTCTCTCCTCGTCATTCAGGTTATAAAGCAATTCGTAATGCTTAAAGCGAGATTTCGTTGCGCTGGAATATCGAGTCTGTCCATCCTCGGTCGGAATCTCTGTCAAGAAAGTGTTCTCTTCGCTGAAAGTGAAGTCATCTCCAAAAAACCGTGATTTCTGTGGAGGTGAGCGAGGCAGTGAATCTGTAAGCCGAATTCGTGGCGACAGAATTGATGGCATTTGCTGTGGTGACTGGGTTAAGGGACTCGCGTAGGCATTGGAGTGCGATGATGCCGATGGGGAGCCCGGTTCGGGCCAGGACTCGTACGTCGTGTCAGTTTGTGAATGAGCCTCAACAGCAGGTAGTAAATACTGCGGTTCAACATACATACATCCCTGCGTCAATCGATGAATAGGAACCAGTCCTGTCGGCTTCGGAGACTTCGACTGGCTCCTACTGCTAGTCTCTAGAGAGCTAGAAAACTTCAATACTTGTGTTGGACGAGCGGTCCCAGACCCAACGCTCATTGATTCACTTTGCTGAGGGGCATTTCTAAGCTGCTCATCCTCAGTTTCGCTATCGGGAAACTCACTAACACTATGGTCTTCCTCTGATTCTTCGTCCTCATCCCCGTCATAATACAATATACTCTCTGGCTCTTGAATTCGTCGAGCCTCCGTTCGTGACAGTTCCCATTCTCGATACACCTCGATCTGTCCCTTGGCCACGATAAAGATACCAAATCCAATCCTCGAAAATTCCGGCAGCGTAACCTCACGAGCCATGTTGGCGAGGGCGAGGCGCTCCTCAAGAGTCCATGGGGCAAATGCGGGCATTTGACCAAGGAGCCTCGCTCGCTGGTACAGTATTGTTTGCTTCAAGACGTTTCTTAAATGGATCAAGACTGCAGGGCTAATCTCCAACACAAGACACGGAGTGAGTGCATACGCACCGTAGCCAATCCATTCAGCGGTTGCAATTGAAGGCGTTGTAGCAGGAGTGAGCGGCAAAGTCGACAGAAACGCCTCATCAGCGGTTGTTTGTGATTGATTCGATGGATCTGAGTTTGAACCGACGCTCTCAAGTCCATACGATTCGAACGACGCGAACGAAGCCGAATCACTCATGGGTGAATGCAAGTTGGACTTGCTTCTTGGAGTATTCACCTTGTCGGCAGCGAGACGGAGACTACTGGAACTCCCAGTCGTTGTACCCTCAGGAATGACACCACCATGGTGGGTGAGGGGAGTTGAGTTAGCAATGCTGCGATAGGCTTGCTCCAGCTCGTCCGCAAAGTAGTGGGCTGGGAATTCGCGTGGATTTGCCGAGTAGCCGCGGGCGTCTACCTCTAGAAGAGAGAGCCGGGAGAGAGGCAAGTAGGGTTGCACAGGCACATCCAAAGAGTGGGGTGATGTTGCTCCCGTCAGAGTATCGACGCCACCATTGCGCGGAGCGTGAGAAGCGCCGGTAGAAGCAGTGTTAATGGACCCTGTTTCAGATGAGGCCGAATGGACTGAAGTTACATGGCTAGCAACACTCGTGCTGTTGTAAGGCGCCAACTTTTCCAGCAATGCCTCTGCTGAGGGAAGTCGTGAGAGGTGTTCGATGAATTCATCTGAGCTGACCAGAGGCCGTAGCCGACTCGGTAAAGATTCACGGAGCACATCTTGATCTTCACCGACTACCTGCCCAGTGGAACGCGCATGAGTGAGCAGTCGTGACGATTCTTGTGGTGAAGCCAGGTAGGCATGGCCGTACGGATTTGCTCCCAAGACACTTGCCGTCCCTGGATACCGCAATGAGTCGAAAGAGGCTGCCGGTGGCTTCGTAGATGTAGAATTCGCGGGTCCTGAGGCAGAGCCGGCATCATCAAGCATGCGCACTGGCATCGCAGGGCAAAGAGTGGAGATCAGCGGTCTCAGGAACATTAAGGCGTTCGATGATGGGTCAACTAATCCTTGAATTTGCTGCTGCAACCTTTGCTGGTGTTGCGCGATCTGGCTCTGCAGAACCGCACGATGCGCGGCATCGTAGACTTCATCTGAATTTCCGTCAGCAGTAGTCGCACCAGCTGCGACTGGATCAAGCATCCCACCGGTGGGTGCAAGGGTGGTGGGCAAAAGAACATGCCTTACTGGAACCTCGACCGCAGTTCCGCTTAGAATGATATAGATGTTTCCCATGTCTGCTTCGGACTTTGGTGTTTGTGCTGCGTCTCGCGACTTGTCACCGATGGCAACATTGCCTGTCGTTGACCGGTCGTCACGATACTGGAGAAGAAGTCTGCGGAGAAACGGGTCTGAGTGATGGAACAGGGTCTTGGACATCATACCGGTTTTGTCTCTACCACTGGAAGACTTGGAGTCAAAACTTTTATCCGCGCTAAAGGCCGACATATCGGTTCTATACCATCCATGCAGGCTGGGAGCACCTCGTGATGGGACGAGGTCGAATGAGATCGCATGTTCCGCAGGGATCGCCCGAAGGGTACAGTTGATTAATAGTTCCTCACGCACAGTTTTCGGCAGATGTGAGAAGCATTCTAGTGTATCACATAATGCCAGAAGTTTTGCCAAGTCCTGAGACTGTCGGCGATGTTTTGGCATTTGCCGAAGAAGCGCGAAATGCCCAGGTAGGGATTCGAGCAACTGCGTTGGGTCCATCGCGTACCCGGCTGGAGGGACAGGACAATTTGTTGGCGACTTGACCGACGCGGTGCCAACAGATGTCACGGTTGACCCAGAGTCAGAAGCGCTCGGCGAAGGCGAGCGCCGTGATGGAGATGAAGACATGATGTCTACAAATTTCCTATCAGCCCTAGCACGACTCAATCATAGAGAGTTCAAGGCTTGCTTCAGCATTCCAAGTAATGTAGTCGCAGCTCCAGACGTGAATTCAACCAGCGGTCTACGCAGTCCTAAGCACCAGACACGGCGTCAGCCCTGACTCAAACCACTTGTGGGACCGAGCCGTGAGGCAGGAAAGTCGCCACGTGTGAGTAGACTTGTCGGGCTTCTGGCCTCGTCCAGCTCAGCGCTAGAAGCAGAAGGGAGCAAAAGGAAGCACAGGGGCGGTGATGAACGCACTGCATGCCATACGTCTCGCTATATATATCAGTCCAGACCACTCTGGCTGGAACAGCCTGTGAGGGTAACGACGATCAGTCGAGCTCGCTCGCTCGACTGGACTTCGCATTCAAATCGTCGAATCTGCAGGAAAGCGGGTGTGCTGAGGCGTTGCCGATCAAGCATGCAATGTTTACAAGTGGCTGTAGCCGGATTGTCACGCAGGCATCTCCACACATTCGCTCACTCTCGCGCTGTCATACTCCAGGAAAAGTACTGGAAAACGGTCGAAACGATCGCACATTAAATCCCTTTGCGTGGGAACAGACCCGTAAGGCGAACAAAACCGCGAGCAAACGTTCTAAAGCACGCATTTTCGTCTCAGTAAATTGCAGCATTTTTAGTGAACGCCCCGTTGACCTGCCCCCCACGCAGAATGTTCATTCCAGGCCCACTCAGTGAAAAACCAGACCGGGTTTATTTCCGGGCCAGGACGGATAGGCCCCAACGAAGGAGCTTGGACGGCTCGATTTCGGGAGTAAAAAGGGGGATAAATCGCCAGTAGCGTCCAGTGCACGCAAATGTTTCTCTCAGATTCGTCTTGAGACTCTATCATAGCTTTGATATAATCCGGCTATAAATTGTTGGACGCGCTCCCAACCGATAAACAGTGCGTTTTTCATGACCGAACCAGGTTCGAGTGTCTGCGACCGTATGTTTGAGCTCGCATCACGTGTGGAGTAAGGATGATAGAGGCACCTTACGCAAATGTGTGTGAGAATGCACCACACCGCAACTGAGGCCACCGCTATATTTAGCGATATATTGCTCTTGCGTGAGAGATTTGCCTCACAAGTACGCGACTGCTTGAGCTCTTGCCCGGGTTGAAGTATATGTGGCCCTCTAAACAAGGCTTAGGACAGGGATCCTTCTATGGCAGTTGGCCTTCAGCCCGTGACTCATTGTGTGCAAACCTTCCCTGGATTATATGCTGTCAATCATACTTCTCACACTTGTCCACGCATCACTCCTCAACTCGCTACAGAACCTGAGAATGGCTTCGACCCTCTTGCGTGCTTCTATGAAGGCGCTTGGCAAGTGCGCCACGGCAGCATTTACATCGTCTGCCTCGGCCCGTGCTTCGGCTGCACTTCCCTCCCTCGCAGCACCCGCAGTGGCTACGAAGCTTGCGGGCGTCTCGCTTCCAAAGGTCACCTTCCAGCCTTCTCGCAGCTTCGCACACCTGGCACACTCTCATTACCTGCCACGCGAGGAGATTGAGGCTCGTGTCATGGAGTTGCTAAGCACATACCCCCGCATCCCCAAGGACAAGCTCACAAACACCGCCCACCTTATGCAGGATTTGGGTCTTGACAGCCTCGACTGCGTTGAGGTGATCATCGAGATGGAGGAGGAATTCCAGGTAACGATCAATGACGATGATGCAGCACATCTGGTCTCTGTTAAGGATATCATTGACTACTTCGCGCACCTACCATTCGTAGAATAAGGCTCCTAGCCTAACGCAGTAGTGCGAACTCACCAGTCAACAACACTCGAAAGACTCGGAGAAGGATTAGAATAGGAAGGAAAAGGGTGAAGAGCTCCAGAGGAAGGACCAATGAGTAGAAAGGGAAATGGATCAGCTTTAGCAGAGAATCTCCATCGGCAAACCGTGCATTGCATAGGTAGAGCAGATTAGGACCAGAAGTAGGATCATCCGATCATCCGAATCAGTCTGTCTTTGTTGTCCCCTTCGCACTCACCTCTGAGTTTTTATTTCCATGGATCGTCGTATGTAAAGCCAATGAATAGCTTGCTGCAATGGGGTCGCAGGGCCACAATGGCAAAGCGAACGCAGCAACAATTCGACGTCTTGATGCTTTACACGAACGAGTATATTTCCGCTTTTCGTTTACAGCAAGTAGCCTAGTGCATGTACTACTTGGTACTTGTGGATATATATAACACCACTCATCTCAACACAAGCTGCGCATCCCCCCGCTTATACAAATATGGAACTAATATTGCTTTGAAGTATGCGTACAAACAGCTCCAAGGCAGGAATACAAAAGATTGTCTTTATATCGGGCTCATGAGTGCAGAGAACATCACGTCGAACATGCTGAAACGTCTACTGTACATTAAGAAGTCTAGGTAACAGGATCGTGCTAATCACTTGTAGCAGCGATAGCCGGATCGACCTGTGTCTAAATATCTTAGGGTATGGTCCAAAACTCGGGTGTCATGCTAACGTTATGGTAAAGTCGATCTAGTTTGCTCCGATGTACGGCTCACTGAACGGCACCTGGGGAGTAGGATAAGACACTTAAAGCGAGGGTGAGACGCCGTGGCAGGGGCGAAAGCGGTTTGTGTGAAGAAGAGCTATAGTCATAGCAAGTCTTATATAATAGATAGCTGCCTGCAAACGGCTGTCACAACAGGGAAGTGTGGGTGAGGATGCTAAAGAGTACTTTTGATAACAAGGTTGACTTCGTCATAGCTCTTAGTCTCATGGGATATTAACCGGAACTGAGCTGGGGTTTAATGGGCAGCGATGGCTGTCTAATGGGAAGTCGTCTCAGCATGTTAATGTTGCAAGCTCCTGTTGGGGTCGGCTCTCGATACGTGCCGAGTAACACGACACTTTCGTAGATTAAACGATTGCTTCATTCATGAACTCCATGAAGCGACGCGCATACTCTTCGGGAGTTGCAGGGGACGTGAGTGATGGAGACGCACAACAGCACATAACTTGGAAGCACTTGCCAAACTTCTTCCTAAAGTTGTACTCACTCAAGAAGTCAATGATACCCATGTAATAAATGCATGTTCCATCTTCACTTAGAACACCACCATCTCGACGGAAAAGAGTGTCACGTTGTCGTTGCTGCCTCTGACGCTCACGCTCATCGTAGCTCTTAGCTTCGTTTGAAGGCGTGATAGCACTACGCTCCAGCGCGGAGCCACGCCGGAATGAAAGTGTGCTAAAAAGCGGGTTAGAAGTCGGGCTGGCGTGCACCGTCACACCCTCACGGCTCTTAAAGCGACGTCCATCAGTCTGATACCGAACTGATACCAACAGCGAGTAGTCCATGGAACCAATCGTCTTGAAAAAGTCAACATCACGCTGAAGCTGCTTTTTAACAAGCGTTGCACGTTCCTTTCCCAAGCGAATGCGGAATCCAGGGCCCATCTCGGCTGGACCATGAACACAGGAGCCGGCTGTGTACGCGGGAGGCATCGAGTCGGCGATCATACGTGCCAGGTCCTTGGTGGTCGTGGGCATACTAGTAAGGGGCTTAATGGCGAGAGCAGGAGCACCCAGCTCTGTCTTGGCTTCGACTGGAATGAGTTGGCTGGCAGCGGCTGCAGCCGAGGCGGTCGGGGTCCTGACCTCGACTGCTGGGGAAACACTTTCTTCATTGTTATGATCGATGAGGGTAGGGGGTGGCAGGTCTAGATCCCCAACCTTGGCCTCACCAGCCGGGGCAGAAGCCTCACCTTTTGCTTCATCTGATGTACCTGCTGATGCTGAGTCAATGGGCGGAGCTGGTGATGCTACTGTGTCCGCTGTATCAGTTGCAGTCGCAATTCCGGAAGTTGGCGCATCTCCCGAAGAGTTCGATTGATTCGTCGTGGTCGACCGGGCTGCGAGAACAGTCACGGCACCGTCCTGGGTGACGGCAATATTCGCCGAGACCGCTCGCGCTGCTTGCTCTTGTTGACGGAGGTAGACACCTAAGGGCGAAGTGACGGGATTCTGCCAGGTCCACGCGAGGAAATCGAGATCCTTGAAACAGGGGCGGACCTGCTTTCGGTCCTTCGAGGAAGCCAGTCGGTTGAATAGCGAGCCCTTCAAGTCGAATTGTAGATGGAGGGGAGTTTGAGGCGGATAAACGATCTGCAACACCAGAATACGATATGTGATCTTGGAAAGACTTCCGCAACAGCGGTAATTATGCTTAATTGTTAACTTGTACATACCCAAAACCCTGTTGATCAAGGAATAAGGGTAGGATCTGATATGAACGTAATATCCTAGCAAGTTTTGGACAAAAAGGCGACTCTCTGCCTCTGAGATGGTCTTGATGATATAGCGCTGATCTGCTGTCATGAAAAAGAGCTCACCCGATCGACTGTTTGTCTTAAGGCTACGGTAAGGTGGGTCACCCGAAAGGGCCTTTCGATATGCCTCCTCATCAATTCGCTCGAGACCTCGGATGCGTTGGAACAGGCGCGGCGCATAACATTTCAGCTTGCCAGCGTGCGTTGCCTCATCTAAGTATTGTGCCTCTAGGGACTTGGTACCTCCACGAATGTTGACTTCACCCTCAGGCACTTGGTCCGATCGCTGCTCAGGATGTGTCTTACCTGCATCAACACTTGCCCTTTGACCCGTTTGTGTCATCTCAATTTCAGGACCTTCTGGGGCATGCTGCTTCGCTTTGGCCTGGGCTCGGAGCAATCGCTTGCGCTCGCGTTCGCGCATCATACCAGGCGGCCTCACTCGAACACGTTTGTGTTCCGTAGCGTCACGCATGAGTTCGTCGATGTCCTCGATCGTGTAGCACTGATTTGATTTGGCTTCACTAAAAGACTTTGTGCGGCCCGGCATGCTAGAGGCTCGACCCCCTCGGACTTCGGCAGCTGTTGCATGGGTTTCTGCAACAATTTTGGCAACGGCCAGCGCTAGGTCCTGCGGCGTCTTCGTTGACTGAGTGACCTCTGCATCAGTCGAGCCCTCGATTTCTCCTGTTCGTTCCGCTCTAGGAACCTCATTGGCTGACTTGCCTATCGTATTCTCAGCGAATTTAACGGTTGCTCTCTCATCTTCATCTGGAGACTCAAGATCCGAACCACGGCTCTCCTCTCCATCACCCATGGAGCCTGCAGCGTCATCGAAGTGGATTGTAACCGCACTGGGAACAGCTACGTCGGCGTCAGGCTCCTTTGTAATGGAGGGCTCCTCGAGGTGGTCCTCTGCGGATTTGGCTGACAGGTCCTCGGGAGCATCGCCTAATACTACGTCAGCGTCCGTTTGCGCACTTGTGGTCGCGTTGAGCTGGTGGGTTCCTTCGACCCCATCTTGCTTCTCTATTTTCTCTTCACCCAATGAAGTCCCCCCGGTGGATGCAATTGGCCGATCCTTACCTAAAGACTCCTTAGTTTCCTCACGCTCTACTAGTGCTGCACCATTTGCCGGATCTAGGAGTGCATCCTCATCAACCGAGGTGTCTCCGCTCTTCCCTAAAGTGCGAGAATCAGCTGAGCGAACGGGCGAGAGTGCCGGCCTGGTGCGTGCTTCGCGTGCTTCGCGTCGCTCACGATGCGAGCTCACGTGTGGGCTGGGTCCAGCACCACCCGTACGAGGCTTGCGCTTCCTACGCTTTTCAACGACATCCTCGTAGTCTGTGTTATCATCGGTATCTAGCCCAAGGCTATTCACATCGACAATCTCATCTGACGTCGACGTAGGTAGCTTGCTTGCATTTTGAGGAGTTTGCGGGAAATGTTGACGTGGACGTCGCGGAGTTGTGGCAGCACTGCCGGAGTTGGAATTCGGCCCCGATGATGTTGGGCCTCCTGGACCGTCGAGAGATGCCCCAGCTTCGGTGGTATCAGTTGAATCACCAGTGAAACCGTGCTGTTGTGCGAAGTCTTCGCGGGCACGTAATGCAATGGCATTGACCATATCCAGACTGGCACGACGGCTGTGCTTCGTATTGAAGTGAATCTCGGATTCGCTCACTTCATTGTCCGTTTCGTCGCCTTCCTCGTCCTCATCGTCCGACGTCGAATCAGGGTCGTCTCGCGCATCGTACCGGTCAGCAAGATGGCCCAACTCTGGCTCTAAGTCGAGTTGAAGGGCCTTCCGTGCGGTCTGTTGCCGGACAAGCTTGGGCACCTTGAACTTCTTGGCATCCGGAAGCTCGAGAAAGCTACAGCTGATACCATAGGCAAGAGTGGCACCAACTTTTGCATGGTCAACACCCGCGGAGCACTTGCTACGAGTGTTGCCCATGGGCGCACAGGATGCAGCTTGCGCTGTTAGTGCTTAGTATACTCGAAGCTAGACACTATCTGTACCAGAACTTGTGCAACACGAATGAGAATTGGGCTTGTGCAGGGCTCGTGTCTTGGCGGCGGATAAGGCCAGAAACGTCACGGTACTGCGGGTCTCTGGGACTACGACGCGTGGAACCCGGAGCAAGCCTACGTTACAGTTACTAATGTAATAATATAACCTACACATATAGCAGGCGGGTCCGCAAAAGACGTAAGAAATGGGAAGATTTTCCGAGCCACGTCACCAAAAGTTTCAAGGTTGAAGTTCGTGGGTTAAATTCAAGTAGTGCTACGAGACTCACGAGCCTTAAACCAAGTCGATTCTACATATACTCGAGTGTAGATTTAGAAATCCATGTTATCACACCATGCACATCGTAATGCCCCTGGAAAACGCCCCGAAACGCTTGTAGCTTTTTCTTCGCTTTTTTGAACTGTGAGCTGTTGTGCCGTGCAGGGGTGGATGGGAATCATCGCCTGTAACCGTCTTTGACGAGACCCTGAATGAAAATTGGACCCAGGCTCCTGGGCTCTAGTTTCATGGTGGCCTTCACGACTGAATTTCACTACTTGTTGCATGAGTGGATACAGATATAATCAGGCCAGAAGATAGTGGAGAAGCGAGGCGCGATTTTATTGACTCCGCGATGCGTACACGTCCGTGTTTGTGTTTCTCAGCATTCTAAGAAACCAAAAGCAAGGTACGGAGCTCGCAGTCAAGTGATGCAAGTACCACATTTCGTGGACTAGGATTAGCTTTACATCGCATATATCTCGATTAGGGCAGTAAGGTTAGGATCTTAGAGGGTTATTGAGGGATAGGTAGACCAGCGATGTCCAACAGTAGTCGTAGCCTTATGTGCCAAACCTTAACACTAGTGGCTGTAAACACAAGTAGCTGTGCGTACAGATAGCGGTGAGTGAAAAGGCGAGAGAACTATGGAGCCAAAAGGATGGTCTGCAGTGATCACAGTCAGATTGCGGTTGCCTGGTGAGGGTGCGAGTGAAATGGGATAAATTTACGCATGAATCGATCTGAAGGAGATGCGAGTCACAAGAGGATTCGGGTGCAAGGGTGAGGAAAGAACTGAGGAGCGAGACTCGCGTATCAAGGAGTGCCGCTGATGAATTGCGGGAGGAGACAACAAGGGAGCATGCGGGGATTAATCGAGGGCGGTATGCGGTAGCGGAAACGATCCTGCTTCACAAGTGCGAGGTAGCAGCACTGATGGAACGACAAAACTGGACAACGAGGAGACATATCGCAACTTTGGGGTGAGTAGCGGATGAATATCAATGTCGAGAAACAGCAAACTACAGTTATAGTACGCGTTGACCATGTAATTTGGACTGGTTGGGGATGGGTCACAGTAAGATTCATGTACGCTATAAAGTGGGCAGTGAATCGAAGAAAATATTACTAGCGTGCAACTAGTGACGAGTAGAGGATCGGACTCCAGGAAAAGTAAAAGAGAGGGTGGTGAAATAAAGTAAAGAATACAATCTCTGTGTCCTAGGAAAAGTAATAAAAAAGCAAGGGCCTAGTATAGAGCATAACACTGTAGTACCAACTAAATGAGCTTAGTTACGCAAGGAACGATCTACTGAGGCATTATGATAGATGCATGGGAAGCGTCGGCTTGACACACACCGAGTTGGTTTCCGGAGACAAATAAACCTCTAGACCAATCGATACACGTCAAGTTGCGATCGCTCTGATGAAACAAGTGATGTCGAGTGGTCGAACAAGTCGAAGTGCTTCCGAAGCGGTGAATCGACTGAACTGCGACACTTTGGGAGTAGTAGAGCAAAAGGGAACGCGAGGCAACGATGACGCCATCGTCATCTCGATGGGGAATAGGTTGAATCAGCTGGTAGCATGTGTCGAAGCGAAAAAAAGCGAAAAATACAATGATACCAGAGGACTGATTCAGGAGGGATATTGAATCATTAGAATCATAGCGGAGGTTAAGAACATGTGGTGCAGTAGAGTTGCGTCGAATAGATCAGAGTGTTGTAGCGGCGAGTCGAGGATGGCATAGAAACAGGGAAGAGGCGTGCACAAACTAAGCAGAGCCAAAACCAGAGGTTGCTATGAACGTTCAATATGTACCCGACTCAATGTCAGCACACAAACACGCGCTTAAGGCAAGTAAATACTCTGGTTCGGAGCTAGAGCGTAGCTGCGTATGCTTTTGCGTCAGCTGAGTGAGTGGGCCTGAGATGTTGCAGCACCTAGTGTACATTTCCTATCAACCCATTTCAGCGTAACGCCATGACGGGGTATATGCCCAACTGAATTGTAAAGCAACTAAGTAGAACATACGAAACAAGTAGTTGTGCTTAATTGAGCGTCATTCGACGTACAGGGGAGTATGCTTACACACAATCGGAGGGTCACCGTTACGCGACTTCGGTGCAATCATTGGAGGATACGGTTACTCAACGAGTGTTTTGCATCGCCTGCGGTGACACATTGGATCCTGGTGGAACAGAAGGAGCTTGGGGAAGGGGAGGCACAGACGCCACAGATGCAACAGGGGCTAGCGACCCAACTTGCGTAACCGGCGCCACGACAGCTCCTCCTGCCGCGTGGCCTGGTGAAGTAAATCCTTGGGGAAGATAGACAAATTGTGTCCCGGCATGAGCAGACGAATCAAAAAGTACATAGAACACCTGCTGTGAGTTGAGATAATAAGGCTGTCCGGGGGACACCGAGGCAATCGCAAATCCATGATTTGGGGACACAGAGTAAGCAGGCGCGGCACGGACATGTGCTGCCGGAGAGGTCGTCCTGGCTGGATGCGTCGCTGCAGCTGTGGCTGCTGAAGCAGTAGCTGTAGAAGAAGAAAGAGGAGGAGGAGGAGGAGCCTGTGATGGTTGTTGAGTTGGTGCCGCGTAACCGATAGGTACGTTATGAACGACGACTGGGGCGATCTGAGTCGGCGGGAACATAGTTGCTGGAGCAGGAGAGAAGGCAGGAGCAACTGAACCCACAGAGGGGTGAACGTAATGTTGGGTAGGACTTGGAACAGCGGGGTTTAATGGGACAACCGCAGAGCGAGTGATCGCGTAGGGATTTTGCGGCACGGCATAGCCCGGAACATGGGAAGGGAAAGTGTGGTAAACCTGGCCTCCATTGGCCTCTGGGGACTGCACAACCGCTACGATCTGAGATGGCGTTACAGTCGAAATGGATGAAAGCTGATGAACTGATGAAACGGTCGCAGGATGGGGTAGCTGCTGAACGTGCTGAATAGGTCGTGAAGAGACAACAGGCACGGATTGCATCTGTTGGTTCATGCTTGCGGCGGCGATAACAGTTCGTAATCCGTCACTAACAGCAACGGCGTCACTAGGTAACGAACGGGTAGAAGTGGCCCTCACCACGTTCGATAAGCTCTCACCTACGTCGGAGCCGTCAACCTGCTGCTCAACTGCCCTGCTACGATACCTACCACCCCTTCCCTCTCCGATATCACCCGGCTTGCTCGATGGTGCTGCGCCAACATTTCGCATTGCGGTATGAACCTGTACCTGGATATCTTGAGTACCCACAGGGTAACCTCGTGTCGTCGTCTTCGTAGTAGTAGTTGTTGTTGTTGTTGTCGTTGAGGGTGGCGAAATCGCTACATCTCCCTCCGTACCCTCCGCACCAAACGGCTTGATCGACAATTGAGTAGGCGGAGATGAAGGTACAGAGTTTGTCGTGATCACGGAAGTTTTAGTCTCGCTTGGCGTATTATCGGCGGGCAAACGGAGCCTAGGGGTAAGATCAGCTTGCTGGAGCTCTTGCTCATTCGCAACCGCCAGGCTGATAGATCCCTCAGCTAATGTATCAGAGGTGTCTACAGTCGGAGCCGCCTTGGCACGCTCGTGGGCATTTGTCTTGTACTCTTGCTGCGACTGTCTAATTACGACATCTGTGAGCTTCGCCGCTGTACTTGGATCAGGCTGCTCTCTGAGAGAAGATGCTGGTTCTGGTTTCTGCGGAGACGTCATTGGCTCGACAGATGAGGGCCGTGGGGTTGGAGAAGGTTTAGGTTCAGGTTTTGTGTCCCCTGTAGTCTGTGGCTTAAGTGGGTGACGGCCGGGCAGTACGCGATCCGTTGGAGAAGGTCCGGATCCAACAATAATTGGATGATGAAACTTGCCCCCCTGACCACCTCTTGGAGTTGTTCCCCCAGTGTTGTGCCCATACGAGAGTTTAGCAGCCTTCTGATCCTTAGCGCTGGGACTGGGCAAGACACGAGGAACTGTCAGCTGGCAGCGGGTGTAGTAGGGGTAGTTGACCAACGTAGGCTTTGAGGGCTTGATCGCACTAAGAGCATCAACTGGCACGATTAGCTTTGGCCTCTGGACGCCAGTAGGTGCTGTTACTACAGACCCCCCGGGTGAACTTGCATTCGGGATCTTCATCGATTCTTGCGGCTCATTTTGAGGCCACACAGGCACACAAGGGATGAAAATCGAGTTGCCATTCACGTGGTGACGCGAACGGGCCATTGCATCCATTTCGGACTCGGGGATCGCTTTCTTCTGTTTGTTCTGCTGCTTCTTCTGCAACTTCTGCTGCCGCTTTTGTTGAGCCTTCCGAGCCATGTCGACATCTGTCGCGCTGGGATCTGTCCCCGAGGTGTACTCAACTTTAGAGGAAGATGACATAGCCGATGACGCAGATGAGGTTGAGGCAACAGACGCTGTAGATGCTGTAGATACAATGGTCGGGGAAGAAGCTAAGTGGCTCTGCGTTCCACGGCTATTTGAACTGCGATTCGTTTGGCTACCACGTTTGGCCTCTACCTTCGATTGCAGGTGCTCTATCTGTTGCAGAATAAGTGGATCGGAGAGCACCGGATTTGGTTCATTGGTCTTTGCGCGAGCTAGCACAGTTTCAACCAAAAATGGGTCGAACGGATCGAGGAAAGCTTCATGCGAATAACTCTGAAGCCAATCTGCAGGCCTATCAAGCAATTTTTGGTTCGCAGTCCTCCTGGGGACCTCACCAAGAGTAATGTGGCATGTCATTGTCTTCAGTGAAGGTGTGATTAAAATACCCATATGAGAGTTGCTCCGAGGTCGGAGGGCTCGCTGAGGTGCTTTACCTAATGCGGCAGGCTCGGGAGTAGCACTTGCTTCGTTCTTTGTGAGTGGGGTCGCTTCCACTGGACTCAACACTCCAGCGTCGAGGGTGTGAGACCCAGCGTGTTGCATTGCCTCAGTAGTAAGGGCTGGGCTCGTGGTGGTTTGCGCATGGAATGAGTCGAGACTCGAAGGTTGGGTGCTTGTTGCCAAACTTTCGGGCTTATCGGCTACCGCTACAACGCCACCGGAAGCCCGCTTGGCTTGCAAATCGGAATAGAGTGGATCGAGCGGGAATTTCTCATTGGGAGGAAGGCATGTCACATGTGTTGATAAGGGGACAATCTTGGGCTCTGGTGAAGTCGCATCGGTCGCACTATGCCCGATCGAATCTTCTCCGTTCCAAGAGGCTGTGTCCGTCTCTGACTTCGTTTTTTCCAATTGGTCATTGAACGCCTCCGCAGTCACCGGGCCTTGAGCTACATGCCCTACCGAAGCTAATCGATCTACTCGCGCCGACGTGCTACTGGGATTCTGGGCTGATGGGGAGGGGAGTTTTAGCGCTGGGATTGCTGAGTTTGTAGGTGCTTGTACAGAGAAGTCGCATTGTGAAGAGCCACAGCCCTCCTCGGTATCCAAAGTATGGTCAAAGGTTTGGTCCACGTCTGTATCACATTCTGTGTCGTCGTCCCCTCGCCCATCTCCAGCCTCGGATTGCGTTGTGTCGTACAGATGTTTGAAGCAGTCGAAATGAGAAGGCTTTACATGCTTATAAAAGTAACGTTTACGCTTAATGTGCGCTTTCTGTGCACCAAAAATTGCTAGGAACGCTTCAAAGTAGGGAGCCACTTCTGGATTCACAATAGCTGAGGTTGGAAGGGTATACATGGGGTATTTGGTCTGGTGGCTTGGCTGAGAGAACTCCGAGCTAGCATGCCTGTTGGAGGTCAGGCGAGTTTGGAAGCTTGACCCTTGAAACCCTGGCATAGGAGTGGTTGATACACTCATGACAGAAGGGGGTGTTTGAAGTGGCCCCACAGCATATGTGCCGGAGTCCACAGTAACCTCGGGATCGACGCTAGTCACGGCGTTTGCCGAAAGCAAATGACCCGTTGGTGGCATGGGATGAAGTGTAGCGCTACTCTGTAGGACGAGTTCATTTGCGGGTGAAGGGAGCTGGGATGCGTGTGAAGGGGAACGCATTAGCATCCGCATTGGAACTGGGGAGAATTCCATACAGGGCGATTGCTCATACTGAAGCCTACCTCCGGCTTGGATCGATCCCACAGACACCGTAGGAGTTTGCTGACCCTGTGAGCTTCCGTGGACGGATTGCTCATAGACATGCTGCATTTGATACAACACCTGCGGCGACGTCGGGTGCGAAAGCTGCAGTTGGTGAGGCGGCGGTTGTGAATTGGATACAAATGAAGCGGTGCCACGCTGTGTCCTAGGTAGCTGATGCGTGTGGGTCTGAGGTGTGTGGGCGTGTGCTCGTAGGTTGACGAGATGCGCCTGAGAGGCTTGCACGAACGGAACACTTTGCATACCAGATGACCTGGGTGTCTTGCTTTCCTGCAATGCGAGGGGATTTGGATACTGCGCTTGATGGTGTTGAGGGAACTGTTGGTTGCGATCACCTGAATTTCTGGACGCAGCATGTCGCAACTGTGTTTGAAGTGACTGCGCTGCAGCAGAGCGCGAAGGATAGGCACTTGTCGTAGCACGAGCAGGTCGCGACGACCGCGACTGTGATTCTGGACGGAAGGTTCCCTCCTCGTCCGCCTCAAGTTGAGGTGGCGAAATTGCTATGGCGTGAGCTCCCGACGTGATACCTGGTGCTGCGCTGGCCGCTCGGGCTGTTGGCTTCATGGGATGCTCGGGATCTTGCATCGGGTCAGCAGTGCGGTGAAGAATACCCGCCGAAGTCTGAGCCGAACTCATTTCATCAGGGTACGGCGTCGACTTTTTCAGGCTGTAGTCAGTAGCTCCGCCTTCAAGTGCATTCACGAAGGCAGAGGTACCTGGCCCGTCTACGACCTCGCCAAATTCGTCGTCAACTTGCGTTGAACCTATTCCAGGCTTGCTAATCGGCCCTGTGCCACCCGCGACCGCCTGCTTGCGCTCGAGTTCATCGGTGGCGATACCCGGAGATGATATGTCCTTAGCTACGCGCGAAAGGGGGGCCACATGACGGTTCTGGGAGTCGGCGTCGTCTTCATCTTCATTCCATTCATTTGTGTGGATGACAGTACAGTACTGGGATGAAGAGTCAGGCCGTTCTCGCGGCATTGGTACGTGGATGCGCTGGCGCGAAATAGGTTGGATAATCCTCCTGGAGAGTGAGCTCGATGAACCGCCTGCCTCAGCGTTGCGGGGAGAAGGGGATGGCGAACTCATGTAATAACGTCGCGGATCGGTTGCGCCTGCTGAGCCATCTCCCTCTGGCTTTGCTACACTGGAGCTCATCACGTCCACGTCAACTCCATCGACCAGAAGTTGAGACGGCTTGGCAGCAGCTGAATTGCTGCGCCTGTGCCCGCTCCGCAGACTTGTCGGTCGAGACTTGTTACTGTTTACGGAGGTGCTCGAGGAGGTGAGCCCGGGATCTTCACAGATGCCGTCCTCGACCCCTCTTGCCTCTGATCCTCCCTGCTGAGAGGGGGACTGATCGCTTGCCACAGTAGGCCGGCCTTTTTCTTGAGAGAAAGGTTGAAGCTGAGGACTGCCCGTCGAACTTCCCACGAGTTGGTCTGCGCTCTGATGCTCATAGACAACTCCGCGCACCCGCTCAGCTAGCGATTCTTCCTCGGTCGTCATGATGCCACGGAGAACAGCAAACCAGGGGCGCTATCGGGTGTGATAATCGGACGGCAACAGCAGCACGCGTGAAAGAGTCTTGCCAGAATGAAAATGGCGAGACTCAGTGCCCTGGAACTCTCTGTGACTCGGACGCGAGTGTGGAGAATTCGCAGGCTTGGCCCGTACACCCAGCGTGGTGCCAGTCTCAGCTTCTAATTACCACAGCGTAGGCTCAGCGTGTCGCAGTGACCACACGGAACCGCGCTGGGTGGGCTGGGCCACAACAAAAAAAACCTGAATGATGCGATCCCCACAAGTGATCTGTGGAGAAGCGCCGAGTTTGGACTGATACGGACCAGCGCGAGGCGGAGACGGTGCCGTAACCGCCGTGCAGCGCGGCAAGGGGGCTGGGGGAGGGGAGCGAAGCGATCTGGGTTGGCGCCAAGGCGCACGGCGTCGGCGGAAGGTGTGAGGCGCTGAGCGGGTTGGTAAAGAAGGAAGGCGAGTGGACCGCAATATCGCCAGATATAATGGTACAGGAGATAAAACTGGCGTAAAGTCCTCCTATAAGGGGCGTGTGTAGTACATATACGCAATATATATGAGACTCTATCGTAAATACCGCTCAATTAGCGCCGAATCGTGGCTTCGAGAGACATCCCATTCAAAGGGAGCATTTGTGACAATTTACACGTGGCGTAGCAAGTGCTTGCAGAGAAACATAGTATCGATACATTCCATGATACATGCACTAATACATGCACCGCACTAGATGTCTATGCACTTGTGACACTCACGTGAAAACACACCCAGGAAATGAGGTCTTCCGAACTCCAAAAAGTTTTCGAGACGAGCTCTCAATCTCGTTTGAGCTCATTCAGGTTTAATTCAGGTTTAATGCGCCCAGTACGCGAGGCTACACAGAAAATTCAATTGATGGCGGATTTTGGGTGTGCTGCGCACCGGGCTGAAGTGCATTGACAATAGGGATATACAAATTATATACAGGTCCCCACCTGATATCCATCTCAATGGATTTTGCTTGTGTTCACCGCCATCTTCATGCTGAATGAGATTGAAGTTTCCAAGCCTCCCAATCTCGACTCAAAATATCTACTCGAGTGAAGCACCACCTTTGCAGAAAGTGTGACAAAGCTTTTGGCTTAAGAATGTTACAACTCTTTTTAAATGATCAGCCATTGACACAAACTATATCATGATTCAGGAGATGCGGTTGGCAATATTCTTTGACTTGCACATATTCCTCATTCAGATCCAAGGTACACATGACACTGTGCGCACGCAGCAGGCACGCCAGAGGATTGTAGGGGTATATACGAGAGCGAGCGATGTCCAGACACTAGTCTGCGCGTAGCACGCGCCTCACATGGTCTTTCAGGGCTCTACAATGGATGATCTAACCACATTAAGGCTTTTATTACATCTCGAGCCTGAAGGATTGAGAAGGTCAGTAACGGCTTATCGGGCATGTTAGTGGCCCATACAATCATGGCGCCAAGGCTCACTCGGAAGTTGTTGGGGGCGCGGGAATTAGGATACTCAACGTCCTCTCAATGCTCATTAGCGTGGCCACTGTGTTGCAGGCTGGACACGTGACTGATGTCATTCCACGGAGTGCCAGCAGAGTCTCACGGTGCGCAGCGTGCAGGTGATGTTCAGGATCTCGTAGAATATGAACCGAACCCAGACCGAAGTAGAGGCGAAGGAGACCTGCAAATGCGCATAAACCGCATCCGTCCGAGTCCGTAGGTGCGGCGAAATCCTCTGCAGCTTCGAGTTCGGTCCGCTTCGGCCGGAACTGACCCGAGCGAGCATGAGCAGTGACTCGGAGGTGACGAACTACGGCCGAGGCCGCGGAGGGAGTGAGAATACCCTCCAGTTCTGCCCTTCGAATGAGTTGATATTGTGCTCGACGTGCTTCTGCACACAAGACCTTGTTCCTTATCGAAAGCTCGGCCACATAAAGTCGCAGTACCTCACGCAAAGCCGACAAGAGTGTAGCAGGAGTGAGCTCAAACAAGAGTGCAGTGCTAGCCTGGGGTGCTGAGGCGGTCAGACCCCCTGTTCCCCCGCTTGATGACCCGGTTGTTGAGGACCTCACAACTCGTGTTCTCTGAATCGCGGTGTCAGCCGCATTTCCGCTAATTGCTGCCGTTACACTTGAGGCAGCAGCAGGGAGAGCGGTCGATCGCGCGAGCCGAACAACGTCCGGGACCGTGTTCCAGACATAGGCAGCACTCGTGGTACCAGAGAACATCAATGTAGTGTCGCTCAGGGACGCCACCACATCACAGAATAATGACGATGTGGCGAGCACAGGAATAACCCTACCAATTTCGGTGTCGGTCAATACACCCGGCCGGTTGAGTGCATCGGTGGCAATCGCAGCTATCTCCAATGGGCGTGTGGGTGCTGGAGCTGGGGCTAATGCCATGGCTGACTCCAGTGGGGCGATGTGCAGGGCCAATTGTGCAGCCAGTGGGGCAGGTGGCTTTGTAGGCACAGTCGCGCCCGCCTGTGCATTAATAGACACCCCATTCGAGACGGGCTTGAACAGTGGCATGGCAATAGAGAACCATAGTGGCGTGAGAAGTACGTCCGGTAGGCTCGGCTTAAGCAAACCGTGTGCAAAGGGGCCGAGTGCAGCATGGACTGCAGCTGCTGAGGAATTAAATGAGGCTCCTGCAGATTCCCCAATCTCATTTGTAGGCCCAAAAGCTCCCGATCTAGCTTTAGACTCTTTCGGATAGCCCATTGCTTGAGAGGTGATCGGCTTCATAGTGGACCATAGTCGTCGAGCAAAGCGAGATCCGGGAACTGTGACGCGTGTTGAGCGCAAAACAGCAACGGCACGAGCTGAGCGACGAGCCAGTGCCTCAATACCGAGCGCTGCTGAAAAGCCTACTCCAAGCGGTGACGCAAGTCTCGCGGCCGCTTCTGTCTGAGGTGAATCAAAATCACCCCGCGGCGATTGCAGACCCTCCTGAGGTACGAGATGAGCAATTAGGCGAGCACATTCTGCACTCTCAACTTCATATGCCTTCGAGGAAATCGGGATAGAGCTTGCAGTCGGTGTCGCCGAAACAACAGAAGAGGCGCCAAACCAGAGCATCGAGGGGGGAGGTGACGCTTCGAGAGCGCTTATCTCTTCAATATGAGGGTTCATTCCGAGCTGCTGGGAGAATGCTTGATCTTGTGTGCGTTGAGGATCGGACCTTGCACTATTAGACTCCAAAGAGCCTCGAACATGATTGCCTACGATGAATCCTTCAGGGCGAAGCATCCGAGAAATCCACCCACTTGCAAATCTTTGCCAGTGCAACGCTTCGGAAGCCACGCTAACGCTGCTTACAACACAGGAGAGCATGTGGGGGATGGCAACGGGGTTGGAAATCACTGCAGTAAGAGCCGCATTCGGTGATATAGTACCTTGGCCTGCGTCAGACCGGAGAGTACCGGATCCACTTTGAAGAGCGAGATCGCCAGCGCGCGCACTGAACACGTGATGCAATATGAGTCCACAATCCGACCCGATCCTATAGACTGGATCCTGGAGTCTGGGTGCTGTGTTTGCGGCAACCGTAGGAAGTGTGCGCATGGACCATCGCTGTTTGGAGAGTGCCACGTCGTATGGCCGATACGACGTCGCTTTCAGCGGGGAACGAAGCATGAGTCCATCAGGCAACCAGAGCATCGAGACAATGTCGCATCGCTGCAATGCACTTTTACCCGATTGCGCTGTATCCATGTCATAGACGGCGTCAAGCTCCTCCGCACCAGCGCTTGCATCCGTTTCCAAATCAGGATGGCTTGACTCGGAATCCCCTAATGGTGTTCCGAACGGCTGATATGGAGCAAGAATGCTGGTAGGATCTGGGAAAAGTGCAGCTGCCCAAATAACAAATGGAAGAGGTGATCCCCAATGGAGCGTGGGGTTGTTTCGAGTGGCACAGAGAGTCACACCTCCTGCTACGCGGAAGCCATCATTCGACCACATGCCATCTGGTCGTTGTTGGGTGTTGGAGGACGGTAGCTGGCCCCCTTGTGAGTCTTCGGAGTCGGCGTACACAACCCTGTTGGCAGCTGCCAAGACCAATCCAGATGCAGAGCGCGCGTCCAGACCCCAGGACAGAGCTGGTAGAGGGACTGCCAGCCGTAAGCTCGCAGCCTGAGCAATACTGGAGGCGATGAAGCCTTGGGTGTTGGCTACTGCTTCATGGGTTGCCTCCTTTAAGTCCACATCTGGCCGCTGTACTTGCAGTAGAGCATAGAAAGCATCATTGAGAGGCGAGGTCCTCATATGTCGAGGCGCAGCATGGAATTCACGGATAGCTATTAACAGAGCATCTTCCTTCGGGAACACCGCAGCAGAAAATGCCATTAGACCTGAGTCCGTTCGGAGTGCAAACTCCAATAGGCGAGTTAGTGTCATGGTCGCAATGGCAAGTCGCTGGATCCAATAATCAGAAACAGGGGTACTGGTCTTCTTACTGAGCACTCGCGTGAGCTTAGCCAAAAAAGCTGCAATCTTCTGGGTAAGCCATCCAACGAGAGAGGAGGTTACAGGAGAAGAGATAGCAGGAGATAGATCGGCTGTGGCTGCGACAAAACCTGCAGGATGATAGAGCATGTCAGAAACCTCAGGCCGTGAGAGCAGACTAATCGCCAAGTTACAGTAGACTCCAAGTAGCGCAATGGCACGGTCCTTACTGCGGATACTCGCACCTGGAAGCTTGCTTGGAAGTGCAACGTCCTTCGACTCGCTGGTTGTGATTGTTGCTACGGCCTGTGCGGTCAAGCTGCGGATCCTGCGGGCGACGAACTCAAACAAGTGAATGAATTGACAGGCTTGTGCCTGAAGTGCGGCTCGGGCATCCTCCTTGCTCTGGACGGAGCTGGGTTGGCTGTTTGTCTGATGCAAGTTCACTTCGGCTGCAACACCCATCGGCATAGGCACCGGGACTAATGCGCTATTGGTAGTTGCCAGCAGGGCTATTGCCGGCGACTTGTCGCATGTCAGCATTCTCAATGACGAACTACTCGCGGGACCTGCAAACACTCGCTCAGGCGTTGACGCTAGTCCAGAAGCATGCTTGATAATCTCACTTGGCAGATGCATTTCGGCATGTTGCTCCTCATCTGGCAGGCAAGGTGCAACGGGATCCAGAGAAGACGCCATTAGTGTCAAGATGGTGGCAAACGCTGGTTCAATGCGCGATGAATGTCTTATAATGCCACCGTTGAGTACACCCGCAAGCGTCACCGTTGCCGTACTTGCTGAGGCTGGAGGCGCGGTGGTTGTTGAGCCTACTGGTTTCGACTGCAGCCCCTGTTTGGCGGCAGTCGATGTTATAAATTCCGCCGCCTGCGGTGTAGCTGAGCCAAGTGCCGAGCTGGTATAAACATGCGACGGCATGCTCTTGCCTACCATAGTTGCTGAATGCGGCCGCTTAGGTTCGCTTTCTCGATCGACACGTGGGAGCGTCAGGGCATGGGGTTCTCGCGTTTTTGCTAACCACGTAGCAACAGCCCGAAGAGCGACTGGTAGGCTAGTCATCTGGACACTCGCATCCTGTTTCGAGTTACGCCTACGGTCTTGAAGCTGGGTGAGTTCAGACGGGCTCAGGCTTCCTGCAAGACCTGGCACTGTCTTAACCGCCAGTACGCATGGCTGGCTTAAGGCATGGAACAATGCAGGTGTGCTGTGACTCAAAGCTGCCAATACTATGCAAAGGGCCATTTCGACCGCGCTGGTAAACGTGACTTGTAGTGGTACATGTCTTGCTGAGGTAGTTGCAACACTCATTGCATCACATTTGCCGACTTCAAGTACTTGTGGATCTGTGCTTGCCCCGACTGCTTGTGTGTCCTTGGCACTATGCACAATGGTATCGTAGATTGCAGTAGCGGTAGGCAGGAAATTGGCGTGCGAAGTTGATTCATCAACTTCTTCGGACTCCGAGGCTTCTCCCAACGCCGGTCTAAGTCGTATTGTTTGACAAGGCAGCTCAATTCCCCAGCGAAGACGTGGTCGGCTAGTAAGGCCGCGACCTGCATTCGCGTCGGCAGCAACACTTGCATGTAGGACAGACACCTTCATAGCGTGAGTGAAAAGACTATCCATTAGTACAGATGTTTTCGAGAGCAGACCGATCCAAAATTCGTAGGCGGTTAACGCTGTTAGAGGAACCGCAGGGAGGATCGATGCCTTCAGAGTAAACGGACCGCCAGGTGCAGGGTTCGACGTCGCTCTGCCCGAGCTCGAAGACGGCATAGCGCGAGCAACGTCTGACAGCCAATCTCGCGCCGTTGTTGGCGAGAGAAAAACAGGATGAACTGCTGACCAAAGCCGAGTGCGGATGTGGCTCTCGCAGGTGAGCACCGCGAGTGCTCCAGAGTCAGGAGTCGTCAGCTCTTTTGCTATCATATCAGACGTGAGCGAAATACTCGTAGGACCATGTGGGATGATGCCGATTGCCTTGCTAAGCTCGAAACTGGCCAATGTTGTAGTCTCTAGCTGTCGAGCAACATGTGCTGCGAGCTTGGTAGCGCTTGAAATACGCAATGCAAAGTCTTCAGTCGGTCGTAAGCTTATGCCGCCTCCCGTACAGGCGGCTCTGAACCAGGAAGGCGAACACGAAGGAGGCGGGAGCAATAATGCCGCTTTGGCTGCTGCGAAGTGGAGTAAAAGACTACTCTGTGCCAGTCGGAATTCTGCCGCATTAAGAGTTGGCACAATCGTAACAAACTCACTCTCATGACTAAGGCCACCAGGACCTCCGCTAGAAATGCATGTTAGGAGTGGTAAATCCCGGTCGACAGCAAATAGAGCCCACAGTGCAATGGAGGCAGGATGGTAAACTGGAAGACCGTCCTCTGAATGCTGCAGCACATACCGCTGGATCATAGCGGAAAGCACTTCCGGAGCGGGAACAGCACGCAATAGCTCAGATTCGCAACGCTCTAGACTCAGATCAGTCGCGGAGCAGTCCACATACTCCGCCCGTTCTCGTCTTACCGCGCGTAGTTGCGGTTTCCAAAGTGGAATGGAACCAAGAGCTTGTACCGCTTCAACTTGGCCTTGACGCGACGGCTGCTGAAGCCGCTCAAGGAGCGTCTCCGAAGGTCCTTGAGTTCGGCGAGGTTGCTTCTCATTTACTGATTCGTTTACTGCCTCGAAAGTCTTGACCTCATCGACAGGCGCGAAACGCACTGTTTTCAGTTCTTGCTTCGAGTTGACGCGTTGGCTCATGGGTACCGTCATATCTCCGGTGCTGCAGCTGTGTGCGAGTTGAGCCAAGTTAATCGCCTCGTCCCGACGAAGAGGCTGAAGCGCAAGCAGGAGTCGAGTAATAATGCTTGCAGCCGTCGAGGCCATCTTTGCGGTGCGTTCAACACCTAAAGCAGGAAGGTGCACCGTATCCAGGTTTCCTTCAGCCGCTGTGATCGCGATGGCAGCACTTCTTGCCAAGCCCAATGAATACGGAAGAGTGATCCATTTAGAGAGGGCGCTTATCATCGCGGTGGCAGAGAAGAGATAAGGTGTCGTGTACCCTGTTGCACCTGACCTCAGAACGGAAGATAGAGATGAGTAGCCAAACCAAGGGTGGATCGTAGGGAATGTTACACCTGCAACTCCTAGGAGTTCGCTCTCAGTCAGATCAACTCCCAGCTCACCGGTGGCGGAGAGAGCCGGGAACGTTTGGGTGACCGATGTGTGCACCGGTGCGCAGAGCTGGTTGACTGCAGTGTGCACCACAGAAAGAAACAGAGCAGGTCTTGCCCAAGCTAAAATACCGAAAAGCTCGAGAAGCAATTCGATGATACGGAGGCGAGTGGTGCTGAGCGGCGGTAGGTAGGGAACGGCGATTGGCTTGGACCTCCCTCGGTTTGGATGGCGCGCAGTAGCTCTGGAATCTCGTGTACGCCCGCCACAAACCGAATCTTCGATCTGACGGAGCTCCTCCTGATCTTCATCGGATGTTGACGACGAAGCATCATCAGGCCTTCGAGCCTGGGCCCGAATTTCGATACTGCATGATAGGATGATAAATAGCTTAACCAAAGAATGTGGGTGATCCTTGGATTCGAGGAAACGGGCAGACGCCGTCCCGTTCGAGATATTCCCTTGAAGACGGTCTTGTTGCAGCAAACCAAGCAGACAACCGATCGCAGCCTCGCATTGCTCGAACGAGACGGCAGAGAAATCTTCGTAAAATGGGGCCGAGACTAGCTCTTGATAGTGGAATGGATGCTGCGAAATACGCCTGAGTATAGATGCCTTGTAGCGTGCACTGTAGTCAGTTACGATCGTGTAGGTCTTCAACCAATATTCCGCACTATCCCGGACGCTGGATGCTGACAACGCTGCGACGGATGCGGCAGCTGTTAGTAAGGCGGGACGCAGCAGCTTCGAAGGATCTGGGACTAAAGCGAGGAGTTCTGAGAAGCATCGGGGTCGGACGAGCGCATCCGCCTGTAACGAATGGATGGATAGCACGTCCGATGTAAAGCGTGCTAGTAGCGGCTTGAGTTGTGGAACAGACACAGCGAGGGCCGAGCCGCACTCAAGCAGCGTTGCAACGAGCTTAATGGCAGTTTGAAGGCTTTGGGTTGCAAGGCGAGAGCCTAAAGCGGCTACATCTTCAGGAGCAGCAGTTTGAACGGCAAAACCTCGCAACAAGTCGTTGGGCGATGATTGCTCACGAAGAGCCTGAGCTGTCTCTTCACTTGCGATAGGAGAGACAGGCGGAATTGCGCAGAGAATCCTGCCGACCCACATCAGCTCCACTGGAGTAAGCGAACTCGCATAATAGTTGGGCTGACTTGCATTCGACGAAGCCGATCGTAGAGTTAGCGCAGTACATGCAGTCAAAATCCGTCGTATCTGAGCTAGTTTGGGAGTTGTTGGGAGGTATGACGCAAGCACCTGAGTGACGCCGGCAGCTGCAGTTGAGAACACGCGCAGCAGGACTGGAAGTGCCAGGTTGCGGAAGCCATTCAAAGGGGTGCTATTCGTCTGAGCTTTCGTGTCGGCTCTTTGATCAGCTCCATGTTCCACTATACACGCGATCAACGCCAAGGCGGCAGTTCGAACTCGTACATCACGATGCTCCAGCAAAACGCCAAGAGGCGACAGACCACGCTCTTGGGCGGGCTGCGAACCGGGCGGGACGGCTATTAGACGTGAACGCACGACGGCCATGCTGAGAAGCTCCGCAAATCGACGGCGTCGGGCAATCTGTTGCTGCGTATGAAGGCGGGCTGCAGCATTCAAATCGCCAAGCATAGCCAGATCAGTATCAGCATCAACCGAACGGCCACGCTCTTGTGACGCGGTCTTCGAGATTGAACCTATGTCATCATCTGCAGAATGGACGCGGCAGCAGCACAATGCTAGGATGTGTAGGGCAGCTGTGACAGCCGAAGAATGAGTCTGTGTTAATGTAGCCGTTGCACCTTGCAGCTGGATCGACTCGCCTCGTAGTTCGGTAACGCTGATACAGCTTTGAGATCCTCCAGTTGTAACGATGCAAGCGGAGAGGAAGGAAACAGCACAGTCGGCCGCGGCAGCGATCGCTTGCTGGCTCATGCGTGCGACAAGCGACTCGATTGTTAGTGCGGAACGGATCGCGCTAAGCGCAATAGAGGCGAGCGAAAGGAGTATTTGATGCTCTTCGAAAGCAATGGCATGAGTCAGATCCACGTTACCTTTCTGCTGCTCGAACCACTGTACGTGTGCCTGAGTACCCGCAGTGACCAGCGCTTGAAGTAATGCAAGGAGTGGTCCTTCAAGGATCTCATCAAAAACCCCCAGTCGAATAACACGCGCTATGGTAGCCTGCTGCGCTAGCTTGGTGGGAATTCGACCAGGCGTAACCTCTGAAACCAGGGCTTGGTCCTTGGCAGCAATCTTATGCTTCTCGACGTGCTGAGGCTCACGAATAAACTCCGCAAGCTGACCTATTGCCGCTGTTATAGCAGAGAGAGCACGCACAACTGTCCGTCCACGGCCATCTAAGCCCCTTGAAAGTCTGCTGCAAAGATCTTGTATCGACATCTGCGGAACGTGGAAGCTTGAGGGCATCGGGTTGTCGCTACCACCTGGTGCAGTACGTAAGGAAGCTGAAGGAAAAGTCTTTTCGTCCCAACTTTCGCAGGGGAGGAGCCGAAGCAAAAGCCCTGTGAGATTGTTAAAGTGAAGGGAACTCCAACGTAGTAAGTGGGCGTCATCAGTCATATCAGGAGTGGACGCGAATAGGTTCACGGAACTGACAGGGGCGTATTCAAGTTGATTGAGTATGCGTAGTAAATTGGCATCCATCAGGGTATCACAGTCATAGTTGTCCTTTTCAAGGTGGGCGCCGGAGTGGCAGACATGGAGATCAAGCGAGTCCACGACTGGTTGGATGGTTGTTCGACTGGTTGGGCCTGCAGTGGGAGCGATTGGCAGAGTCAGAGCTAGCGCAGATAGTACAGTAGTGAGGACCACTTCATCATCTAGACTTAGTGGAACAGTGCGGATAATACGCAGCACGATTGGGGCCTGTGTCAATGATTCGGAAATAAGCTCAAACTCGCTTGTGCTAGCCACCGATGGTAAAAGGGACGAAAGCATGGACACTTGAGATTTCACCTCCCGCGATACTAGCTCACTCTCCAGCCGTTGTACGGGGATGTCTTCCACATGCTCAAGCGGAGAGAATCGCAGCGATCTAGTGGGGCAGTGCGAGACATAGCAATAGTATGCTTTGATCACAGTAAACCTGACCGGAGCTACGATTGTTCGTTGTCGAAGAGGGTTACTCCTGGACTGTACTGCTTGTGGCGGCTGATCACCCTCTATCTCGATCGCGAGCTCAGCCTCATCCCCTGTTTCTCCTGCCTGAGATGTACCACGCAATGCACCAAGCAGTGCTGAAACCGAATCGACGGGCACGCTTTCACTTTTACGACCACCGAAATCGCTCGTCAGGGTTGAGACTAAATGATGAATCTGGGCTCGTGGAGCTCCTACTTCCTTCAAGTGGCCAGAGTTTTTGTCACTGCCAAGCGTTGAATCGAGCTCGCCTGTGATTTCACGTACAACTGTTACGCAGGGCAGCAATTCACGCAGAGGATCGAACTCATTAGAGGACCTTGAGTGTGTGAATGTAAGCCAGGCCCGCTGCTTGCGAAGGAGCCTAGCACATAGTCGAACATCAGATAGTGCTAGAACTAGCGCCATTGCGCTCTTAGCAGCCGAGAGCGCGGAGACAGCTTTGCGTGCATTCCAAGATGTGTGGGGTACAGTGCTATGTCCCAGAAGGTTTTGCAGGAAAGGCGGGATAGAGGGTAGTCCAGGAAGTAACATCTTGATTGCTGCTGCATTTGCGGACGTTCGATAGGAAGCTGAGCCTCGATGTCTCTTAGAAACAAGTGCACTAGTCCCATTGTCTGGTAGGAACTCCGACTCCAATGCATGCAAGTGGATAAAGGTTGACAGCACCGCTTCTGGTGGACAGGAGATCAAACCTCTCCCTCCCAACTCTCCTGGGAGGAAGGGGCTTTGGCAGAGCTGTAGTCGAGGGATATAATGGGGCGTCATCGCTACTGGCAAGACAGAGAATACTGAACTATGTAGACAGGACGGCAACCACAGAGCCCAGCGAGCGTCTGGTGCTGCAACACGAGAAAGTGACCTTGAATGCGCAGTTAGAATGAAGCAGTTGTTCTTTGGGACGCAATTGGCTGGTGCGCTCTCGAGGCCTTCCTGAGCTTCAGCTGATTCGGCCGGGAATGGAGTTGACGCGTTGTAGAGAACGAGTGTGGCACATGCAGCTGCTAGACACCGGACCTGCGAATGTGGGTGGAAAAGCAGTGGCCCGAGTGGCTCAAGCAGAAGAAGCCGAACTAATGGAGAGAGAGGGGAAGATACTCCACCGTGTTCTTGTAGACCTCGAGAGGATGCATCGACAATTCGCTGCCAACGGCCCGTAGGTGCGAATGGCAAAGCCTCCGTGGCAGAAGAATTCACGCTATCTTCCAAGCCGAGTGCACTGCTGCGCTTGAGCCAGGCTCTCTCTAAGTCTTGCGTTAGCCAAACGATCAAACAGAACCATACTTGCAGAGCTGTGATCGCGAGCTCCGAAAGAATGGCGGATTCGCTCGGAAGCAGAGACACTTGGCTGGAGGTCATCGTCATGGCTTGACCTGATTGTTGAAGACCCGCTGCACTCGCGACCTCCTTGGCGGCTGCATCGCAAACGCATGGAAGGAGCATAAGGGGAGAACGAAGCAAATCCACAAGAACGAATAGCGCTACACGTGATGTCTCTCGGTCAGGTGTCTGTCCCTCCGCGTGCGGTGCACCAGTCATTTCCGAGTCCTCCTCTTCGCCAAGGAGTAACGGAAGGACGATCGAAGGTCGTTCCAGTGCTAGTTCCGCCAATCTGGCACAAGAGGCCACATACACTGCCAAAGACCTCGATGCTGATGTTTGACCGGCCCCTTGCACGCTGGAGCCGATAGTCGTCGGACGTTCATAAGCTAGGACTCGAAGTGCAGCCCTCGCTTCACGAAGCGCAGTCTCCTGTGAGAAACCCCCCGCTACTGTAGCACTGGTCTGCTGGGTCGCAGATCGTTCCCAGAGCGCTCGAACTCTCATGAAACTTGCCAACTGAGTACCAGAGGACAACGCAAGCGGAGGATTGAGACGGATAGCTCTGTTGCAACCCAGCATCTGATCGAAAAGCTCCGCATTAGTGCCTGCCTCAGAGCCGGTGCCCTCTTCGTGAACCCTCTCAGCATGAGCTTGCTCAAGCGATGATTCGTTCGCTGCAAGATCAAGCGGGTCAATACGCGAAGGTTCTCGCGCAACGCGAGACATATCCAGTCGCGTCAGCCATGACTCTTCGGCAGTCTCGCGAGCAGGAACGGAGGTTGAATGAGCACCAGGTGAGGCTCCCGTCACTGCTGCCGCACGGAAAATGCCCATCAAAGCTCGCCCCAGCTGTGGGCCTGCGAGTGCCACAAGCAAGGGGATTCTGACGGAATTGAGGTCGTCGAGCTGTTGCAATAAGCCTGTGCTCTCAGGTGCTGGCATAGTTGAGTCTGCCATATTCTTTGAGATCAGATCTTTAATCTGCTGCTGCATATCCGGTACAGCATCCGGCCCCAAGATTGACGCGGCCTCAACACGTGACATTTGGATCTGCATTCGGACCACTTTTCGAAGCGCCGCCCAGGCCTCACATTTCCACAGGTCCGTAGCCGCGCGAGCACGAACAACTGGTTTCGGATGAAGGATTCCTTGCCAGGTCAACTCCAATTTTCGCAGGGCTTCCATGGCTCGGGCATTAGCCTCAAGTAATGAGGTATTGGCCGACTCACTCGCAACCTGGTGTATAGCTGATGCCAAGTAGGAAAGGTGACGACCGTATCTTGGTTCTAACGCCGCCAATGCTGTAAGGTTCCTCGCACGCTCCAAGCTCCTCAGGGATTCATGCAACGATCGTTGTTGGGCGCGATGCATTGCTTCCTGATGGATATCATCACCGGCGCTGGATGCATGATGAGGACTTTTTCCTGAGCGAGCATGGTACCGGTTGCGTGTTACGAGAAGAACCACTTGGGAAAATGCATGCTCTCTGCATAGTAGGTCTCGGGCAGGAGCCTCTGCTCGTTCAATAGCGGAGGCAGGCTCTGGGAAGCGAGGCTGACGAATGTTGAGATTCGTTCCAAGAGCGGATGCGAGTTGAGCATCTGGGTTAATTTCATCCCAGACCTTTCCGACCAGGGAGAATAGTGGTGCGTAGGTCAAGCCTGCGAGGTGAAGGAGACGATAATGTGTACGCAATACAGGTTTGGTGATCATAGGAAGTGTCTCTACAAGCAAGGAGAGAAGTTCAATCGCATATTCACGCTGTGCTCTTCTCGATAAATAACCGGTTGCGGTTTGACCCGTTTCAAGGCGCTGACATCGCGCAACGATATCACAATCAACGGTGCGTGAGGAGATCGACTGTGGGACGCTAGAGTTCGTAGATACGCCAACTCGAGCCCAATGGCGTAAGGTCAGCACCTTATTCTGAGCACCACTCGTACCTAGTCCGCGCTCGGCATCATCAAGATCTGGATCCTCGTCCAAACCCGCATCGAGAACGATTTGAAGCAGCGACTCAATTGCGACAGGAGTAGTGCAGGCAAGTAGAGCAAGAATTCCTGCAGCACCATCCATTGCGGAGTTGGTGCCAGAGACGCAACTAGCGCCGCGCTCAAACTCGGCAGCGGCATCATGTACAATTGGTAAAAATGGGAGGCAGGCCGATGGAGTTGCAAGGTGGAACTTCCGTTGAAAAAGGTTCAACTGCAGTGTAGAACCTGCAGTCGGACTTGCTTCCGGCGTCAACGAAAGAGGTCCGATGGAAGATGAAGGAGAGATTATGGGTATGTGGCTATGCGCCACAGTGAAACCGGATGAATACAGATTCGATGGTGAAGTCGCAGAATCAACGGCATCCCTGGCACATCGCTCAGCCTCGCCCGTTGCCATGGAAAGAGAGAGATTAAACGCCTGACCGAGGGATGACGCGGTGGAGTTAGAGCTCTGCTGTACAATCGGGTAGGCTTGTGCACGAGAAAACGTACGAGCCCGCCCCAGCAATCCCAACAAAAGCTCGGTGCGTATCCTTGGCGATGGGTGACGGAGCATGGCAAGGATTAATTCATGATAGGCCTCGAATGCAGTGTCGAACGCCAAGCCAGCGGAGAGTATAATGGGACGCGTCGTGTCGAGCCCCGTTTCTAGCTGCGGATTCCCTAAGTTGCCTTGCAAATACTCTCGCCTTTTCAAAGTCCAGTCGGAAATAGAAATGAGTGGCAATCGACCCAACGTCGAGAGTCCCGCGGCCACAATTGCACCAGCGAACTCAGATGGGAACGGATGCCTAGGGGAATCTGCTAATAAGCTTGACCCCAGCTTGCCGGAACCCAGAGTACCAGCGGCAGAATTCGGAAATAGGCTCAAGGGGAAATAGATATGCTGCATGTGGGTTAAGAACAAGGCCCACCTGACTGCGCCCAAGCGCTTCACAGTCAACTCAACATCAGCGGAGTGAGCTGATTGTGCAGGAAATCGTTCAGTATCAAGCAAGACCTGGAGTGTGCGAACAATATGGAACGGTGCTACCAGAGCTCGTGACAGTGAAAGGCATTTCTGTCTGTGGTCCAGTAACCGAATGACTGTCACAGCAGCGGAAGTCAACTTGGTTTCAGCTGCAAGGCCAGCTGCAGAGTTGTCGAAATAATGTGAAACGCGCCTGATGACCTTGAGCATGCGCATATGCAGCCAAGGCTGAGTCCTTGCGAAGACCTCGCTTGTGAGTAAAGTCGCAAAAGTAGTCAGAATTCGGGGAGATGCGGCAAACGACTCAGCTATCCATCGGGCAAAGGCTTTTGACGGGGAGACCACCTGTGACCTTGGCAGGTTTTCGGCAGAGTATTTGAACACGTGAGCATGGGTTCGAAAGGCCTCGTGTGCAGCATTGATAAGATCCAAGACCACAGAAATAATCGGGACTGGCACGGCTGATCGAAGAATGGGTTCATTTAATTTGAGAGTGATCAGATCAATCTGACCTGGAGAAAATGACGAGAGGATCGCAGAACCAGCCCCTAGTGGAACTGCATGATGAAGTGATTGATCTAATGCATTCAACGCTGATGATGCGATCGAAGTGATAGTTTCGAAAATCTGGTGACACTCGGAGTTGGCTGCAGGCTCAAAGGCGAAAAGCAAGGGAATAGTATCACATAGCAGTGGGACGATGTGGCCCGTAAGTGCAGCGCTACGCGAAATGATTGCTGTGGCGACTCCAAATAGTGTGCGGCCAAAGCGATTGAGCGGCTCAGCGTGTGGAGTCCCCTGAGGCAAGTTTGTAGTCTTTGCCGTAAGTTGCGGCCCACTCTGCAACAGATCAACCGTCAGACTGAGTTTGGGATAAAGCTGTCTGAGAACTCGTAAGTCTTCATCTTCGAGCGTGCTTGTGAGGTAGTCCAAGTCCGTCAAACAGTCTGGCAGGTCGGTGGAGCCACCGGTGGCAGTCTCCCCTCGATCGAGCGAGGGGGAAAAGGGATACCATTGGCTTATCGCTGTCTTAGGTCCGTAGAGTGTGGCAGTAGCGATGACTGGGCCATCCGGTCCTGAAACGTAGCCAGCACTATCCGCGGTTGCTAACGAGTCGATCACAAGATCACATGTGACGTTACTAGCCGTCCGTTGCATTCCCAGACCTTCTACGAGCGCATCGGCGGGACTGGCTTGAAAGGGTTGCTGATTTGGGAGCTCACAAACAATCGGAGGCTGGGTTCTGGTGCCACGATCTTTGTCAGCATGTTTACCAAGGTTCCATCGTGACACTAACTTGCGGGTGATCTGATGTAATACCTCGAGCGCTGCGCGAGGTGCTGCGAAAGACGGGAGCGCAACCGATGTTGGTGCTACTCCAATCTCCCTTGTGAACGGACCTTCCAAACTGGGTAGGTCGTGGGCAGGGAAGATGTGAAACTCGTTGAAAACACGGAGCAGACTCTGTAAGATGTGTGGACGCTGATGCAGCAAGGTTTCCACCGGGAAGTCGCCTAGTACGAGAGTCTCCAGAATGGTCAATAGCTGCACGTAAGGTCCTAAAACTTGTTGGAACTCCTCTTGCCTAGGGGGTAATGAAGTAGCTGAACTAGTACCTCGCTGTGCTTGGGATACATCTCCGGAGGTTGCGTGATTTGTAGTCGTACCTCCACTCACGATTCTGGCCGCGAAGTCTTTCAACTCTTGTGCCTGGCCCAAAATCACAAGTGATGCGGAGGCGAGCTTAGCCGAGATTGCATCAAGATACTCCTCATCCGATGCACATAGCTGGCGGGGTTTCAAGTATATCGATGCAACAACAGACGATACAAGTTCCGGGCGCGGTCTACCGAGCACGCTACCGACTCCAGGGTGCGTTCGCTGACTCTGTAAATAGTCAGTGTCAGATCTCGACCTCTCGTGGCCAAGATGTGCTGTCCCAGACTTGTATGACGCGGTCCCACGAGATACAGCCCCCTGGCCACGAGCTCGATCTGCTACATCTGTCCTGATCTCCAGCTCATCTCCGAGATTTCGTGTTTCCGTAGGGTTTTCCGAACCTATCGACACACCAGGCACGTTTTGCCCGGCCGTAAACGTCTTGGGTGAGTACATGTGATGAGTTTCGGGGAGGACGACACCCGAATTCCTTCCTAAGGGAACTCAAACCGCGTAAAATGTACCTCCTCTTCTCAACCACTAGACAAAGAGTTTCTGCTGAGGTTTTGCAGTACGTGTTGCTTCTGAAAAGCAATGTCCGTTCGCAATGGGAGTTTGATAAGCAATATCTAGCGAAAGGACGGATTTTTAAACCTCTGCACTAAGCTGCAGCAGTGATATGCAGTTTGAAACAATGAGAGAAAATGAGTGAATTCGGCCCTACGAATTCAAATTTTGAACTTTCGAACGCAGGAGGAGGCGTTTGTGACCATGGTCACACGTGTCTAGGGAGCGACAAGGGGATGATCTAGAAGCAACCGTACAGGGGTGATGCGAAGCCGTATTCGGATCTTTCGCATGTATATAACACTTTAGGCTATGGCCAGGCTGTTCAATGGCTCCTGGAAGATAATGCCTTTATGTTTAGCCGAAGTGGTAGAGGAAATCACCAATGGTCCAGAACCAGTTTCACTCCTTGCAGGTCTGCAACATCCGTATGATCGATGAAAGTCCGCTTGTCAGTCCATAATTTAGCTGTTCATACAATGACAAATATATGCTGCGTTTACAAAATCCACCACTATTGAGTACGCGTGTCTGCTCCGGCGCACACCCAGGAACTTCGTCAGTCCGTTCTCAGTCTGGAAGGAAAAGGTAGGCCGAGTTCAAAGCGTATTTGGACACCCCCGGTTGGGATTTGCAGAGTAAAAATCCGAGTCCGTCTCTCTATAAAACGACAATGTTTTCTACGCTTCACAAAGCAGCTAAGCGTGCATTGAACACTCGTGCCTTTTCTTCGACAGGTAAGCTTTTTTTTTCGACTATTATGATCGCATTATGACTTGGTTTATTCCGACTTTTTACCCTCGTTTCATGCTTGAATCAGCCGGCTTGGCTTCATTTTGCCCCCATTTCGCAGTGTTTTGCGCGCATTTGCGGAAGATGGATCGCTGGATGACATATCATAATGTTGCCTTTGCGCAAGTGCCTCCGCGACCCACTCGATGCATCCAGTCTTGGTCTCCCGCACCAAGCAGTCTCCCCGCATATCCCCTCCCAAACACCGTACCAACTGATCTTTCCAACCTCACTCCGACGTCACAATTCTATGTACCTCCCGTATATAGCTAAGGTATGGGTCGACAAGAACACACGCGTGATGACACAGGGTTTCACCGGTAAGACCGGTACCTTCCACGCTTCTCAGACCATTGCTGTTCCCGAGTACGCCCCTACCATGGTCGGTGGTGTTTCTCCTGGCAAGGGTATGTAACGACGCTCCTTGTGCGCATGTCGGTAGTCTGTCGACCGGACTGCACTGCTTCCTCCGCACGTAGATGTATGCTTGGACCTAGTGCATGATGCCGTTTCTGTCTACTACGCGCACGACATCATACTGACGCAAAACCTCCGTTTCTCGAACTTTACTCTATAGGTGGATCCACTCACCTGGGTCTCCCCGTGTTCAACTCGGTCAAGGAGTGCAAGGAGGCTACTGGTGCTAACGCCAGCGTCATCTACGTTCCTCCTCCTGGCGCTGCTGCTGCCATTATGGAAGCCCTCGATGCAGAGATCCCTCTCATTGTCTGCATCACTGAAGGTATTCCTCAGCTCGACATGGTCGAGGTCAAGCACCGCTTGGTTCGTCAAAACAAGTCTCGCTTGATTGGTCCCAACTGCCCTGGTATCATCAAGCCAGGTGAGTGCAAGATCGGTATCATGCCTGCGTACATCCACCGCCCAGGTAAGATCGGTATTGTCTCCCGCTCCGGTACTCTTACCTACGAGGCTGTTCACCAGACCACCGCCGTTGGTCTCGGCCAGTCTACTTGCGTTGGTATTGGTGGTGATCCTTTCAACGGTACCAACTTCGTTGATGTCCTCGAGCGCTTCCTTGAGGATCCCCAGACTGAGGGTATCGTCATGATCGGTGAGATTGGTGGTTCCGCTGAGGAAGAGGGTGCTGCTTTCCTTAAGAAGTACAACGTTGGCCCCAACCGCAAGCCCGTCGTTGGTTTCGTTGCTGGTTTGACTGCTCCTCCTGGCCGACGCATGGGTCACGCTGGTGCGATTGTCTCCGGTGGTAAGGGTAAGGCTGAGGACAAGATCGCTGCAATGGAGGACGCTGGTATCCGCGTCTCCAAGTCCCCTGCACAGCTTGGTGTCCTCATGTTCGAGGAGATGAAGAAGGCTGGCAAGGTCTAAATGCCTTCATGCATAAGCGAAGCGTACAAAACATGACAAAACCAAATAACTCCGGATACACACACAAATTTCATTGGTAAACCTTTTTCTATAAAGCTAGCTAACGTTAGAGAGTTGTACGGATGGCCAAGAACTATCTCGAAGGATGGAATGACTCTGTAAAAATCTCAAATGATGTGTAATGTATTGATGCACCTAGTCAAGATGATGGTCAAACACTGAGATGCCTGTGTTGAATCACACGTTGAGAAGTATCGACCGACTAGGAGGGGGAGGCCGCACTTCTTTCGCGACAAAAATCGTTGTGACCCTCACTCCAACGTTCTGTTAATGACAATTGGCATTGTTAGAATAGGGGCCAAGAAGCGTAGGAGGGAGTGGTGGTACGAGTTAACATGCTAATGTAGTGTGAGGCTATGAGTTTCGTGAGAGTAGACACAGCACATGATGGATGAGGCTATGTTCCGTACTCTGGCGCGCAGGGCATAGGAACATGATGCAGTGCCGGGGAGGAAAGGCAGCGTGGGGAGGAAAGACTTCTTAGGGAATCTAAGCTAGCCCACACCGATAGGATATGGTTGACAGTAATGGGGTGGAGACAAGAACTGAGGAAGCAATTAATCAGATTGAAGACTGGAGTCTGGCTCGCATTGCTCATAGTCCAATAAAGTGGTGGCATCGATGCACCATATATTTATAGCTCTTCGAGCTTGAAGCCAAACCCTCGTGGACGATCGATGGTACGCTTCACAAACGGCTCGATCTCGTTCGGGTCCTTCGCGTAAGCATGAAGCCGCCGTGCTGTCGCAAGTACGTCGGGATCAGGCCTATCATCGAAGTTATCTGCAGACCACAGGCCACCACCGTGACGAGGTGCTTCTTCAAGTGGCCTCATAAGGTATTGGTCCTGAATCCAGAATGTAATGGCGTTGAGAACGAGTGGGATCACGATCATCACGAGAATTAACTGGATCTGTGGGAATGGTCGCAAAGGCCTGAAGAGGACATCAGCGATGCGATACATGGGTGATTTGAGCGGGAGCACGAAGACAATGGTGACGAGAATCTTCGACATAATAATCACACCAGTCCAGACTCCCAACTGCGCACACCACTTGGTGAACTTAAAAGGCTCACCATAAAATCCGGAGGCTATGTAGTCGTTATGAACATGCTTCGTGGCAAAATGCGTCACAAGTCGCAAGAGTAGAATGTTAAACAACAGACCACACAAGCAGTCGGCAAGGAAGTTGACAAGATAGAATAAGCACTCGTTGCTTTCACCATGCTGCTTTGCCAAAGCCGCAAGGCCCGTCGAAATGAAGACATTTGCGAAGTGTGCAACCAATGCACCGAAGGCCTGCTTGGATGAGTCAGCGAGCCATGTCTCCCAGGACCGCCGCAGGTGCTCGGGTTCGCGATAACGCTTCAAAATCAGCGTCGAGAAGGCGATAATCCCCAGCACAGTCTGAACGATGTACCCAAAGCTATCGCCGAGAAGGGAGCACTCCTCGGTGTCCTGGATCATAATGAACCCTGACGCATTGTGCCCAAACTTCGGGGATGCGGGCATATCTATTCCCCGGGTTTGTGGCTCTGTATCGAGTTGGGGGCGCGCAGAATGTGCTCCAACGATGAGGGTGAACATTCGAGAATCAAGCGGGTCGGCGACATGGGGATATTTCACAGCACCGTGGGCCCCGAAAGGAAATACACAATATTCACACAGTTAGTACAGGACCATTACATGCAACTATACAGTTATATCCCACAAGACACACGCCCATCTCGAGATGACAATACCCTGCTATTTTGACAATCTGTCCTGATTCCCGACTCAGCGAGCCATGGATCAAACTGCGCCGGTGTTCAGCACACGGACAGCAGCGTATGCCATTTTAGCAGTTGCCTTAGTAATGCGGAGATAAGGGCCACCACAGCACTAGTCGTGTCCACAGATATAATATCCCGCCTCTTGTGAACCGCAGTAATTACACCCAGGATGACGAAGAAGCTCAATCGATTCGAAATCGGAACGACTCTCAGGACTGCGAGCGACCCAACAAACATAAGACCGCTTTGCATTGGCCAGCCCAAGTGGATATCGCGTGAGACAGTAGTAAGACATGACAAAAATACATGCTATATGGATGTAACTAAGGACGGTATAAACATAGTACAGGGCAGCGAGTCTGAGTTCTTGGTGAATTGAGTCATGCTAAACTATCGAGACTCGTATAAGTCTCCGAACCTTGCGTTGCAGTAGGATTTGGACCAGAACAGTCCTGCTATTGTAACAAGCACGGCACCGACGCCAAATCCTAGCATTTTATACTGAAGGATTGGATCCTCAGCTCGGAATAACCTGAGGCCAACTTGATTCGACCAGTTTGATTCTGTCCATACAGGACTTTTGTCCACATTGGCTGGTGCATCAGGACCGTCAGGGATAAACTCGAATTTGTTTGTGCTAGGGTTGTACTCCAAGGCTGGATCATACGCATCATGGAAGTAGCTCTCACCCACAGTGAGGTTCATGTTTTTGAACTCACGGAGTACACGGTGGAACCAGTACTTAAAGACGGTGACTTCTCCGGCAATATTTGAAGCGGTAGCAGGCAGGTACACACCGGCATTCCGAACGGGTGTGTTCTGATCGAAGCTCACCGAACTATCGTCGAGACGCTTCAAGAGCTGGCATTTCGGATTTTGACTAAAACACTCGAAGAGTTCAGCGATTTCACGGCAATTTGCCGTAGGAATCGTGCCAACGAGATCTTCGACATCGGCATGACCGTCTGCTGCAGCCAGAAAGAGCGACCTCGCCATGAGCGTAGCGGCTGCACAAATTGGCATATAGCCAGCATCACTTCCATCGTTTGTGAGCGGACGATCGAGCACTGAGCCATAGTATTGGTTAACGTAGGGTCCTGCGTGATCTGTTATGACCACGGAAGCCATACGCTCTGCACTCGTAGGACCAACAAGTCGTTGCTCAGCAATAATGCTTTGGGTCGAACTTGGTGGCAGGCCAGGTGTATCTGCATTAGCTGGTGCCAGAATGTTCTTCCCTGGCAGATACGTAGGAAGGATGTCCTTAGAAATATCAATCATCTTTTGGGCAAGTGCCTGCGATCGAGCATGATCGTGCTCGACGTGTGCATAAAGCACTCCGTTGGGGCTAAGCAGTAGTTGCTTCGCCTCAATTGTTGCCTGGATGGATTCCAGAGGTAATTGCATGAACCGCCGATCAATACGATACGGTTTCAAGCAACGGTGTTTATCTGGGTCAGTTTCGCTTTCGGGCCTAGTGCATGTGAAGCTGCGCAGGTCAGCAGCCCAGCGTCGCGACCCCACGTATCCCCAGTCTTCGCCTTCAAATGCCGCGAAAAGGATCGATCTAGGGAGCGCTTCGATTGTCGTTTTGGGGGCACGGGAGAGCGCCTCGGCTGCGGCAAGCAACGCTACTACACCTGAAACGGCGGACTCGACGCCGATTCCAGCATTATATAGCAGTGTTGATGCATCGAATCCAGCCAAACCGAGCACAGCACCTTCTGTGGCGGCAGTGGTGAGGGGCTTGAAAGAGGCCCAAGCTGAGTATCCACCCACAGGTGCGCACTTGCGCTCGCTTAGACACTCCACAGAGTCTTTCGCAAACATCTGATATCTGAACTTTGCCTTGTAACCTGGATAGCGCCCCTCCTTGCGCTGCTGGGCATTCCATCGAGCGGCTGCAATAACACGATCGACATCATCGTCCCATACTCCAACAATACCAAATTCGTAGGATACTGTTCCTGTCTCATCACCTGTTGGTTTGCCAGCGCGCAACCATCCGTCGCCCTTCGGGTTCCAAACATAGGTGCTGTCTGGATGCAATGATAAGCTCCTTTGTGGGTATTTATCCTCATGAGAAGTCGCAATTGCGCGGTTCGGATCGTAGTCAGCCCCGTCACCGTCGACATCCCAAGCTCGCCTTTCCTTCTCCGGCGCGATTGGTAGTGGATCATTCCGGGGCGTCCTATGCAGCACAATTATCCCTGCAAGTTTGTTGTGGATACCATCGGATTCTGCAGCTTCAAAGTGGTTCACAATCGATTCCAAAACGGAGTAGTCTAGGAGCTTACTCGGAATGACCAGTGTTGTTCCTTCTTTGGACTTTGTCAGGGGAGTAGTAAGGAAGGTGTCCATCTCTGCTTGCGTTTCAATATAATAAAGTGAGCCGGTGAGTCCAGCACGCGGCGTCCTGCAACCAATCGCTCCTGTACGCGTCGCCCTTTGAATGCAAGGCCTAGCAGGTTGCGGCCTGAGGTACATGTCTGAGTAATATGTTTGCCTTGCCGACAGCGCATCCACCGGGTAGTTCGAGAGTAAGGAGAGAAGGCTTATTGCAAGCGCAAACACCATTAGCGTCAGCCGTCTTGTTGACTTCTGTATCCGTGTGGACTCCATGGTCAATTGGGTTCTCCATCCAAATCGTCTCAAGACTTTCTTGGCCATCATTCCCGCGCTTATATGGTGTAGGTGTGAGAGCGACGGACGGTATACGACTGGTCCGTCGCTTCAATTAGATCTGGTTATGTAGCGACTTCTTTGCGTGCTTCGTTTGTAACAAATAGCTTTGCCGCCAGGTGGCTGTGGAATGATCGAGGAGAGCGAAGCCATTCGATTGTGAGATACATGTAACGCATTGGAACATGGCACACCAAATCACATCATGAAGGCCACCAGGAGCACATGAACGATCTATCTCACTGCATCCGTACCACAACTGCACTCATCCAGTACCCTCACCCGCATCACAGTACGAAGACTGTCACAGATTCAATGCGGAGGATGGGGTTCATCGCACCATCCCTATGAAAAGACAGGATTAGACCCACCTCAAATGAGACCGTATGGCCACGCAAGCAACTCTCCCAGCAGACCTCAGCTGCGCACGTTGGTGCTCCTGCCAAAACAGTGTGTGTGACAATCTAGATTTGCCTCAGGCTCTCAACTCCATCCACCTCTCTGTGGCACTTGAGACAACGGGTCAATCGCTGGATTTCAGTGGCTCGCCTAGAAGCAAGACATCGAATTGGCTGATGACAAGCAGTGAGGGTACACTTCAGGGAGCAAGCTATGTGTTTGCACGGCCATCCATGTGTACCTCCTTGCACGAGACCGAACTTAGTTATGTTATGGGCCTGACTCCGGAATTCTTGAGTAGTCCCTGAATCATTTATGGAAGGACCATGGTCATACTCTGCCTAGAGTGCATAGCAGTGACTCTGCTCAGACGTTTTTTCGTCACTGAGCCTCGCAATATGTGTCGAGATGTTCCAGGCGGACGCTACAGAGTCGGAGGGCTGTGAGGATGTATTTTAGCCTCATACGGCTAAAACGAGATCAAAGTGTACACAACGTATTGGATTGTGAAAGACGGAGTAGAACGCATGTCGTCGACCAGTACATTTGACGAAGACGTCAAGGACCCGAATATTGCGCGTTACAAGGAGAAAATCCGCCGCGTATTTGCCCTGTTTGACCCAGACAACAAGGGTGTTTGTTCAAAACAGTACGTTGCCGTTACTCGTTCTGTCTCGGCTCTGTTTTCGGTGCCGAGACAGCTGGCTTGCTCCTAGAAGGTCACCAGCCCGCTGCACCACCCCTGATTGCATCTTAAGGCTGTGTCACCTATGGAATCTATAGCTTACTTCATGCAATAACTCGCTGTCGCCCCATCTCCCCCTTAGACATGTTGGAACCATCATTCGAGCACTAGGAGCCTGGCCCACCGAGGATGAACTGCAGCGGATTATTATGCCGCAGATCCGAGACGATCTCGACTTCAACCACATCAAGTATGCTGATCTAGAGCGCTTCATGGTGCGCGTCATGTCCAAACGCATGTACGAGCCAGAGTCTGAGGAGACGATCCTCGATGCTTTCCGCACGCTCTTCCCCAACACAAGCGAGGTCAGCGTCTCTGAGTTGCAGAAGGTATTCCAAGAGAACGAAGATCCAACCGATGACAGCATGCCCTTCACAGATGCTGAGTTCGAGATTTTTATGCAATTCGCTTGCGAAAATGAGACGAGGAGGGTTCGATATTTGGACTATGTCAACAAGTTCCCAAGGCTATGAAGTATCGTGAACCAATGTCCCCCTGAGTCATCAGGCTCCAATTTATCATGACAAGTCGTCAGGTATTCTGTATCCTGTGTTAAGTCACTTACAATACCATGATTTATTAAATTAGTCGTGATTCCAATGCAACTTAACAGTGGAGGGAAGGGTGAAACGAGTCGATCGGTACCGCAACGGGTCTGATTCCTTATGTACAGAATTGATCACAAACCACTGACATGCATATCTCTGTGTATATTGTAAAAATAAATAGACTAACAAACAGTTTCACGCATGTTTAGAGCGCTTGGTCTTGCTCAGACAAGCCTATTGCCTCCAATCATCGTAGCCACCACCACCGTAGTAATCCATCAATGTGTCCCGTTCTGCAGGATTTGCCTCTTTGGCTGACGTAGCCTCACCCGCTGCGGAAACCTTGGGGATGGAGCTGAGCAATGTTGTCAACTCGTCTGTAGCCTTCTTCAGGATTGCCAGACCCGATGCAGTCATGACCTCACCGTTCCGCTCAGCGAGCCTCAGACCAGCGATCACACGGTCGACAGACATCCTCGCCGCTGTCGAAAGAGTTGACGCGAGTGATGTATCTCCCAGGTTTTGTGCATGAGCAATTGCAAGCTTATACATGCGAGTGCCCTCCTGCGAAATTGCCAAGATAGTATCGACGAGCTTGGGATGCGTAGCCCAGCCACGAAGCGACTGAATCAAGTTAGCTTGACGATCGCGTCGTTCAGCGGCTGGTTGCCACGCTCGGTTTGCACAGAAAACGCGAGCAGCGCAATCGTGCAGGAATGCGTGGTATTGTGTAGCTACGGAGCCGTACGCTTTGTCCAATGGGAGCTGAGTGCTTCGGGCGTCAGAAGGATCATCGCTCTGCTGCGCTTTCTTCTCCTCGCTTTGCTCGGCTTCCTCCACCTCCTCGTCGTCGGAGAGTGCGTCTTTTTCGTCTATGCTAGCGAGGGCTCGAAGTCGGCGACGTTCACGCTCCTGTGTCTCCTTGACTGCAACTTGAGCTGTAATACTATTTGCTTCACCAGCCTCGACACCACCACCTCGGTGACGGCCACCCAGATCTGACTCGGATGCCTCCATCGCAGCGACAGACTCCTCAAGCTGGGAAATTACCGAGAGTAGTCTCTGGCTGAAAAGTGATGGAGATTCGATGATTACATCACCAGCTTGGAGTTGGACGGTGGGCACATTCTTTCGATCCTCGTCAAACTTCTTCAAGAGCTTCTCAGCATCAGCAACGGCGGCGCTAGTGATATGACCGAGTGCAAGCATTTGCAGTTTCGCTTGGCGTGGCGAGTATCGAATAGTTAACAGGGATTTGTTGTCAGTAGTTCCACGCAATGCTGTAAGTCTCTCAAGTGCCTTGAGAGCCTTGTAAGACTCATTGAGATCAAGGGCACAGTAGAGATAGTTCTCCCATACCTTCCAGCTGTTGTACATAAGGCGTGTGGCATGCTCAAGTGCACCTAGTGCCGACTTGCGGTTTCTCAGATACAAATGAGCAGCGGCGATATTGTTCCAGGCCTCACCATTATCAGGTTGAAGGGCGACGCAACGAGTAAAGCACTCGATTGCAGGTGTGAGTTCGAACAGCTCGAAATGGCAGATGCCGCAGGCATACCATACCTTAGGTTGGGCACCGTTGATCGCAAGAGCGGTCTTGAATGCACGGGCTGCAAGATCGTACTTCTTGCGCCTGAGGAGATACTTGCCCAACTGACGCTGGGCATGACCAAAAGTCTTGCCGGATACGTCCCATGACTTTAGGTAGTAGATAGGATCGTCCAGTAGATCACCCAATAGACTCCACAATCTGTACTCTGGAACGTCGAAGTACTGCGCCATGGTCTTACTCTCCTTCTGTTGTACGGCCGTCGATGAAGACTTGGCTAGTTCTGACTCAACCGAGTACCGGTCGTAGACGGACTTCTCCATAACCTCTGATCCGAGGCTGGTTGTAATGTCACTCTCCTCAACACCAACATGTACCTCGCCGGGCTTGGTCTCGGGGCCAACGGAAGTCGTTTCCTCCTTCCTACCTTCGCGTTGCGGGCCCTCAGCCAACTCTGCCGGTGTAGGATTAGACTTTGCCTCTTCCAAATAACCATAATTCGGGAGACGTGTGCGGATCATGCGCTCAGCCTGGGCACCACGGCCCAGCGCGATATACATCTCAATGGCCTGACCCCAAAGGCCAATTTCAATGTAGGTTTCGAGGGCTGTCTGCTTGAGATTCTTAAGAAGGGCCATCTCCGCAAAGGTTCGCTTCAAGATCCACCAGTTCGAAAGGCTCGATGAGAAAACACCCTCCATCCGGAAGAGTACCTCAGAGTACGTGGGAACTTGGCTGGCACGGCACATGACAAATGATACGTGATCTTCGTCCGCGCCGGCGATACGGAGTTTCTCAAGTTCGTCAACCGCCTTACGGTGAGAATGGACTGTTCCGAGACGCTCAAGGGATGGCGCAGGATATTGTGCAATCAAGTACTCGAACTGTAGTAACGATCGAAGGTGCCTACGTGGCTCCTCCACCTCCATCAACGACCGGAGTGTAAGTGCAGAGAAGTAGGTACCCCAAAAAGGTCGTGCTCCAGGAAAGTTCTTGAAGGTATGGCGAGGCTTTGGATCCTCGTTTGCGATTACCTGAACGTCGTGAACAGGTAGCGGAAGGTCAGGCAGTCCCTTGTTATCCGGCCCCATGTCAGTGTCGTTCTCTGGTTCTCCAGTTGCAGGAGAGATCGCAGCTTGCTCTGTTCCAGCATCGGGTGCTTTCTTGCCCTCATTCTCCCTTTCGACACGCTCTTGGAACTCGTGGTACTGATCAAGAACTGCGTTAGTTTGGGCCACAATGGCTTCCGTGCCTGTAATGAAGGTGGGCTTTGAAAGGCGATCATGCTGCGCGGATGCGAGGACCGCAGCCTGTGCAAGATCCGAGAAGATGCCTAAGACGAATCCATCGAACGTTTCGTCATCGCTCGCTTCGCTGGTAGATGGCGAAGAGCAAGCCTTGGACTGACCACCTACACGTTCGCAATATAGCTGCACAGCTGTTCGCGCCGCGTTGAGAAGCGCTTTTTCATCGTCCACCTTGATTTTGTGGTAGAGGATGTCATCCGAATCTTCCAGAGGCATGTCCTTGGGGTAAGTTCCAGTGGGGTACTCGGTCATCTCCTCCTTCCAGGGAGAGTTAATCATATCTTCCTGCGTTGCACCCGCCAAGTAGAGCTGGGAATGGGAAACCGCCTGGTACTTCGTACGTCGGCCCATAACACCTACGAGTTTCGCAGCATAACCACCTACCACAGCTGTGATATCAAGGAACTGTTCCGAAACACCGTAGAACCAGAACTCGCGGGCAAGTTCGTTCAGCTCAAGCGCAGCGCAACCGATCAAGTATCTTCGAAGCCACTTGTACTCAGCGGAGCCTTCAAGGCGATCAACGGTATTTTTCATCGTGGCAATGAGTTTGTCTGCAAACTCACGGTCTTCGTCAGCTACAGTATCGGAGATACTTGTCAGTTCTACCGTTGTCGTCTTAAGGGGATGGATGTTCTTGTCTGGTTCGGGTAAGCACCAAGCCTTTGTAAGTTTCTCAAGCAATGTCAAGAACGTGGAACGGATGGTCTCAGTATTACCCATGAGAGCACGATGGTGGGCGCTAGCAGCGCGTAGGCGCCACAAGATGACGACACCTGAGTTGAGAACGCTGGTGAGTGTCTCATTGCCACCGTACTCGATCTGATCAGGCAGGACACCGAGACTGGCGCGAGCGAAGACCAAGAGAGAGGGAAAATGAATACAGGGGTAAACCTCCTCACCATTGAGTGCAAGAGCGGCACGAGCCTTAGCACGAATCCTCGAATGAGCGGCCTTCGCCTGAATCGGCATCACCTCACCCTTGCCTGGATCGAGCTCGACCCATTCCGTGCTGCCCATGAGCAGCTCTTCGAAGATCTTAGTCGCGATGTTAGACTCCTCCTCGGTCGGGGCGGGAAGAACGAGACCTGCCGAGTTCACTTGAACATACGCGAGCAGGGACGCAATTCCGCACAAGAGGAACTCCATGAGGCGAAGTGCGCGGTCGTCGGTCTGGTTGATCGATGAACTGAGAATTCGAGCGGCATCCGAGCACACAGCAGTTGCGTCGCGAAGGAAAGTAGACGAGGTCACGTCCACGCGCTCCAAGGCAGTCTTGAACGCCATGAGGAACTCTCGTCCTACAAGAGTTTGATGGAGCACCTGGCCATACTGACCTTTCTTGATAAATGTGATAAGCTCAACCAACTCGGAATTCTGGATCGAGCGAGGGGCCGAACTGAGCGCACGATCCAGCGCAGTGCTGGCCTTGTACCCGCACGTCACGAGCTCGAGTGTAGTGTTGAACCACTCCGCAGACATGCAGCCTAAACAGAGACGATCCATGGTGGGAGAGGCATGCGATTGATGAGTGACTGGGTCAGAACTGCGGAGGTGGAAGGGGCCTGCTGTCATACTGGCTAACTAGCGAACGAGCGCAGCCATACGCGCGAAAAGGGCTCATCCCAGTGTGAGTACCATCTCGCTACAGTCAATTTGCTCATCAATCCGTGCGACGCGAAGTATTCGTCTCTCAGTCACCACAACTTGTCACGCACTCGACTAAGGCACTAGGTTGTGGGTGGCGGCCGAGGTATAGAGACGGTGATCTAATGCGATGGATCGGTTTACCATACATGTATACACGTATTTGTCATGTTTCACGTCGAACCACGGTGCCCGCACCGCGGAACAGATATTCGCGCAGCTTGACCAAGATGGCTAAAAACTGTCGCAAGTGGCTTGGGAATGGAGGGGGTCCTACTAGGGGCACACAGGTGTTGGTTTGTGCTGGCCACTGCATTATGTACAACATATACACACGGGTCAGTCTGCATCATGATTGTGCCAGTAACCCTACTAGATCTGCATATATTCTCCACAAAGCTCCTCAGCCACGTACCTCTTCTAAGTCCTCATCTCTGACAATGACCTGGGCGAGCTGGGACTGATCCCTGCGCTGACCTACACTCGGTGTACAATCATATCTTGTATTATTCCCCGCCTGGTCTGGGTGCGAAGGTCTCTCCTGACGACATCGGTCAGCGGGATGGTCGAGGCTTTGACTGTCGGAGGACCCGAGCCTGCAGTCAGTCGTACACTCAGCATGTGTGGAAGATCTGAGCCTCCCAGAACAGAGCTCGATGTGAATTCACTCACCTTAACTCTCACGATTGTACCCTCAATGACCACAAGTATAGTTAATTGCACCAGAGCTCCTACCCCCTCCAGGACTCGAAGTGGCTGGAAGCTTGACTTAATTCAGCACTTGCGAAATACTATCTGCAGTACCACTTCACAAACCATGTCCACGGAACCGATCGCGACTTGGTCACGGCGTGGGAAAGCCAACAAGAACAACGAAGTGAGCAATACGCCAAAGCGGCAGCAATGGGAATCGGAGTATCCAATGGTGTCGATGGCAGTTGCGATTGACCAAATCCTCTATTACACCTACGAGATGCACCTGGCTCGAACAAGAGGGCTGAGCACGAAGCACAACTACACAGAGGTATTAAGCGTGCCCAAGGCTAGAAATCGTGTCTTGGCTGAAGATGTTCGAGCCACGATCAATGTTCCGAGCGTCCGCACTTCCATTATGGATGGATTCGCGGTCTGCGTGGAGGCTTTAAGTCAGACGAGTACCCAGAACGAACCAAAGGAGTATGTTGACTTCAAGGTAGTTGAACGTATGTACGCTGGAGGCACAGGAGGAGCGTCGGCATCTCCTCAAGAGCTCCAACCAGGTGAGTGCGTCTACGTTACGACAGGTGCTCCTGTACCTCGAGGAACCACGGTAGTAATCAAGGTGGAAGATTGCTGCCCGTGCCGCGAGTTAGGAGTTCCTTACAAAGCAGATGATTCTGATATTCCTGAACCTTCGCAGGCGAGTTTCATCCGGTCACAGGCTAGCGCTGCGTACGCGACACCAGGTACCTTCATCCGTGAAGTCGGATCAGATGTCTCTGCTGGTCAAATTGTCGCCAAGAGAGGTCAGCGAATCTCACCCGCGCTTCTTGCAACGATCCTTTCCGCGGGGGCGAATCAGGTTGTTGTCACCGTGCCGCCTCGCATTACAGTCTTCTCAAGTGGTGATGAGCTTCTCACCGACGAAACCGAGCTTGGTGAGAGCTCCCCTATGATCCGAGACTCCAATAGGCCCATGCTTTTGTCGATGATTCACCAGGAAATTGAGGGAAGTGAGGCAACAACGAGGGATGGAGGCATCATTCGCGATACCTATGATGACCTTGTAAATGCAATTAACACAGCTATCCAGACTTCAGATGTCATCATTACGACCGGGGCTGTGAGCATGGGTGCCCGTGATCTGATCAAGCCGTACCTCGGCGAAATTGGCAAGGTGGTGTTTGGAAGAATCAAAATGAAGCCCGGAAAACCCACTACGTTTGCTGTGGTTCCTAGACCATCTCAGGCTCATGGCGAAGCCTCTCAAGAGTCCTGTCTCTTCTTTGCCCTGCCAGGAAATCCCGTGAGTGCTTACGTGACCTTCCTGTCTCTCGTGCTCCCAGCACTACGTCTGCTAACTGGCTTTTCTGTCGATGCCCTGCCCGCACCGGAGCTTCTGCCATCAATCAAGTCGAAACTTGACCAGGCCATGCAGAGCGGAAACTACAATGAATCCGCGTTTTCTACGAGTCTTCAGCTGCCCAAAGTGACAGCCAAGCTTGCACACGATATTGTCATTGATCCTGAACGTGATGAATACCATCGCTTAGTCCTCACATGGACTCCAGGCCATAATCATAAGCAGCAGGGAGAAGGTGGCTATTTCCTTGCAGCATCAACAGGTGGCCAGGCCAGCTGTCGACTTCTCTCCGTTGCAGGCTCAAATGCGCTTGGCTTGATTCCTTCGCACCTCGCCGTTGAACACAACATGAGAGTAATTCCGAAAGATGCGTGGATCGACGCCTGGCTTACGGAACCTTTAAATGATGTGCAGCTACCCGCTCCTACCCTGAAGCCAGGCCAGAGGATATCCACATGTGGCTGTGGAAGCAAACATGAAATGGAATCATCGCATTCGTCAACAGAGAGTAAGGTCCCGTCGTCATCAGAAACTAATGTTCGTTCTGCTCAGGATCACCACACTTCGAGTTCGAGGATCAAGGTTTCTCTCATTACAGTAAGTGATACGCGTGTGCCAAAGACAGACCTAACGGGTGCTGAGGCGCGGAAGATCCTGGAATCATTTCAAGATCCCTCACCATTTGAAGTTATCGAAGCTCGCATCGTAAAAGACGAGCAAAAGGAAATTGTACGATGTCTGCAAGAGAGCTCGTATCGATCCCCAGGTCCCTCTCGTCCAGACATCATACTAACCATGGGGGGAACAGGATTTGGTCCACGGGATGTAACTCCGGAGGCCACACGAGAAGTGGTTGGAACCCGAATCGCTACGGGCATTGAGCACTTCGTGATGAAAACCTCCCTCAAATTTACCGACATGGGAGCTCTGTCACGAGGTACGGCTGGTATTAGCAATCAAACCATAATTATAAACTTACCTGGCTCACCTAAGGCGATTAAGGAGATCCTGCCAGCATTGCTTGGTATTCTACCACATGCAGCCCGTCTCATCCGTGGTAGCCATGAGCACTAAGACCTCCACACAGGCCCCAACATATACAAGATGTGGAAGACCCTGGGATGTGGATAGTGCGACAGTAAGTTTTGACTCGTGGCATCACATGTGATCAGAATCCTGAGGCACTTGGGAAATGGCCTCTTAGTAGAGGAGTTATTCTATGTTCTTTCCAAGTTGGAAAAAAATCGATTGGAAAAGTGTCACTTGCACCACTCAAACATCCAACGATGGAAAACACGATAGATCGAACGTCACTCGATCCCAATGATCAATCTGTGCACAGCCTGACTCCCCTTGGGTATTCACGGCGTATGGATATCATGGGAACAGAGGAAGCCATCCTACCGGAAGCCAGCCCATTTTCCGAGAGCATTGGAAATTCCGACTTGACCACACCGAACTTCGATCCCGGTGCTGACTTCTTGAATCAACTCGAAACACTTGAAAAACGAACATCCCAGCAGCAACAAAGGTTGAAACGCCAAAAGCTAGCGAACGCTAACCTTTCCGCATTGATTCGGCAAAAGGAACTTGAGACCCAACTCCGTAACGTCAGGATATGCGAACTCAAGGCAGACATTTCGAAGCTCGAACACTCAATAGCTGCGCATGAGCTGCAGGAAATGGCTAGACATGGCGATGAGTTCAGCAACACTGCATGTCCTATCATCCCTTTTTCAAGTACAGACCCTCCCCATCCTTCCGTGCTATGTGCACTCTCTAGCCTGAAATCAGGTCCTAGTCAAAGTGCTGACCCCAAGCGTTTGCTCGACCTTCGCGGGCGCATCGAGCAATACGAGCTACAAACTGCACGCCTAAATACGCTTCGTAATACTCTGCTGGCACATGAACCACAGTTTGTCGAGTTCATCCAGCATATCAAGGAACGGCATCCAATGAGAGCGAAGCTTCAGGAGACGGAACGTCAAGCCGAAGAGTGGACAACAAAACAGAAGGAAGTCGACCCGACTGGGGATATTATGGCGCATTGTACACTTGGACTAAATACTGCGGGTTGCTCAAGCGAGGATGCATTGCCTGCTTATGTTCTGGACCCGGAACTGCGTGAGCTCGAAGCCATGGCCGAACGCTTGCAAGACGAACATTCGACTCTGCAGCTCCAGATCGACAAGTTGACGAGTAAACTCCAAACCCAAGTCAATGATCGCTTGGCGGCTACTGCTAAGCTCAATCGTGACAAAGATCTTAACTCGCAGAAGCTTCGCGAGCGCGCCCAGCTCTTGGAACGCCTCGAACGTCAGTTGCATGAACTCGAGGCTGACCAATAAGTACAGAATCCTCTTAGCATGGTTTTGTATGTCGCATTCAAGTATGTACACATATTTTTACCTGCATAAAGCATCGTACATCCCAACAGCGGCCTCCCAGCTGCGATGCTCCCCTTTCCGCAGCGCATTGTCGATAGACGGGAAAGTTCGAAAATTTCTCAAACGTTGGGGACATTTCACGCGAACTTAAAAGCAGGATACCCACGCAGGCCTGGCGCGCAAATGGATGACTATATGCAAGAGACTGAGGTCAAGCGCATTAATATCTTTGCCGGGGGTGTAAAGGAGCTCTTGCAGCAGAGAAAAGCGCGACTGCGGCCAGAACCTGCGGAGAAGGCCGCAGAAGAGAGCGGAACGCAACCGAAGCGGGTACAACTCGACGAGAGTGCCGCTGTAGATGAACCAGACGATGAAGAGTTCATCGCCGTTCCTAAAACGCTTACCACATCAGGCGGAAAGCTTCTTGAGTCCTACGGAGATGGCGTCACAGAAGAGACTCTAGGCACCGTGGAAGGGATGATGCAGGCCTATGCGCGTGCGTCACCTCCTGGACGTCCACCCTGGCTGCGCAAATACTTTGAAGCACATAAGCGGCGCAAGCCACAGCGGCCCAAGGCTGCAAATGTTCGAGATGCCCGTTCAGATATCCCGAGGGAACTTCGAGAACGGTCTCGACTCCCGTTTTTCTCACAACTGCATGAGGAGATCTTGGACTTTTGTGAGTACATTGCTCCAACGGAGGAAGAGGTAAGTTAAGTTAGTGTCTGCATACCCATCCGGTGCGTTATGGGGACTATAACCCTTCAACTGTAAGCACCACGTTGTGCACCATGAAGCCCCCATGTTCTCCCGGCATTAACTCGAACCCTGCATCTGCGTGCCTCACCTAATGAGTGATAAATCTCGTTCACATCCATCTAGATCTCGCAACGTCGAAGTGTACTCAACCGACTGAAATCGCTTCTTGCAGAGCTTTGGCCTGGAGCGGAGTTGAAGCCCTTTGGCTCTTCTCTCACGGGGCTGGCACTGCCTTTCTCCGATTTGGACTTAATCTTGCTTCCGCCCCCAGAATACCGAGTCATGTCCGAAAGCTTTACGCCGATTGCAGTGAAAGATGAAAGTGAAATCCAGGCGTTGAATTTGCACCACCCAGACGACCCTTTGACCATCTCGCCAACACAACAGGGTGCACGAGATGTTTTCTTGAGTCTCTCTCGCCGTTCAAGTCCAGTACCCACTGTAGAAAGGGCAAACTCGGACACGCCTGTAGTCACACAAAAGAGCACATCTCGTCCTGCACATGAGCCTGGTAGTGTTGTGGGTGTTGGTACGATTCTCTCAACCCCGCCTAAGCGAAAAACTTCAAACAGCAATGCCGAGACTGTAAATGCCCAAGCGAAGCTCATTTTCGAGGTTCTTAGTGTAGCCTTGCGTCAGAATGCGCTGGCTCAGGATATTGAGATCATCGCAAACGCTCGAGTCCCGATCATCAAGTTTGTCGACTCTGCGACTGGCGTCAAGGTCGATATCTGCTATAATAACCTCAGTGGACTGAAAACGGCGCAGTTCATCCTCGATGCGATGAACGCGATGCCTGCACTCAAGCCGCTTATCTTAGTCTTGAAGTACTTCTTGCATACTCGCAGCCTGAATGAAACGTACACAGGTGGTGTTGGCTCGTTCTTAACGCAATGCCTAGTAATGAGTATACTCCAGCATCACCCAGCACGTCCTATCGTGACTCCGATGCCACGACCACCCTATGAACGGTTCATCGCTGTAGAGAAGTCGCCAGAGAGTCCAGATACAGAGACCTATGACAGCCCCGCATCGAGATCTGTTCGCATCACTCCCGAGACGGCACTTGACAACCTTTCCAAAGTTGATACTCATGTCAATTTGGGCAATCTGCTTTATTACTTCTTCATGTATTTTGGATCAGAATTTAACTACACTCGACTTGGCATTGATTTAACAGGAGTCGGATCTTACTTCCTCAAACGGCAACGCAATATGTTCAATGTTGGAAGGCCCAATCTGCTCTGCGTGCAGAATCCTATCGATGAAACCCACGATATTGGAAGCAACTCGTTCAACATTGCGAAGGTTCGCCGTGCCTTTCACTTCGCCATGACGGTCCTAGTGTCATGCATGCAGGTCTCAACCACGGTCAAGCCAGAACAAATGGCCCAGGGTCAGTTGTCATTCAACCGCCCTGGCTTTGGCACATTGTATCGCAACTTCAAGACTGTGTCTGGGTGGGAAAAGGTCATGTCTGAGCGCTCGTCGAAGAAGGAAGCCCTGCTTTCGGTGCAAGGGCGAGAGCTTTATAATGATCATCGGCGGTGGTTGGATTTACCACCGACCCCCCTGCAACGACTGTTCCCGGTCGTCCCAGAATTGCATCTCCTCCGACCAAACTCTGTTATTGATGCTGAAGTGGCTGTGAAGGCCACAACTATGCGTGCGGCAAGTCCAAGTGGTGATGGATCATCACTCAGGTCATCAGTCGTCCCTCGCTCGGAGAGTCTAAGTCCGGAGAAGCGTGAGGCTCTCGAACAGCTCAAAGCCAAGCTCCGAGAAGGTGACTACTTCTCCGACGACGAAGAGATCGAGAACTACATTGATCTTCTGAATGTCACAACAACAACTATAACTCCTGCACATACGCTTCAGAACTCAATCGTCAACCTCAGGAAACAAATCCACGAAGCTGAGGATGACTTGCAGAGTGGCAAAAAAATGTCGCGTTCAAAGAGAGCAGAACTCCTGGAACGTCTCGAAGATTGGAAAAAGCGAGAAAGGCGTGCAGTGAAGTCGTTGCAGGAATGGGAAGCGTCTCACCACGGTGAGGTTTCAGTCGATCCTGCGACCATTGCATATGACATGATGGTAGACGGACGTTATGTTCCTGCAGAGGAGCCTAAGGCTAAGTCGTCAGACAAGCGCGGTGAAAAGCAAGAGAAGTCTGACAAGAGCAAGAAAGAGGATGTAAGAGAATCGAAGAATGACAAAAAGGACAAGAAAGACAAGAAGGACAAGAAGGATAAGAAGGACAAGCATGACAAAAGCGATCGATCTGATCGATCCAGTGTCATCAGCGTGGATCTTGCTGACGATGACGACGATGACCTCGAAGCATATCTTGAGGCCACCGGCCGAAAGATCCAGCAAAGCAAGAACAATCGAGAAAAGGGCGTGCGTGTGCTGACATATGAATCTGATGACGACTCAGAACTTGAAATTGTCGGTGCCGCTCGGCCGCGTACCACGATTGGTGGAGGCCAAAATGGGTATTCTCAAGCGACCTCAAGTGGGAGCAAGCAGTCTGTTGTAGATTCCCTATTGAAGGCTCAAAAGCAACAATCTCCTGCCCCAGCCAAACCTCAACAAGAGCACAAGCAGTCAACGACACTCACTGATTCAAAGTTCAAGCGGTTGCAGCTGTCGTCAAACTCACAACAGCCGTCTGCACAACAACAAAAGTCACAGAAACTTCAGCAGCCGCAATCGAAGAAGTCTCAACAGCAGCAGCCGCAAGCTCAGCAGGAACCCCAAAAACAAAAGCAATCACAAAAGACTGCCCAACAAGCAAAAGCAATGGCTGCTATTGGCTCGTTTATTGCATCGGTTGGTCCTGCAAGTCTTCGTGGTAAAGACACCACAAAGCAATCAAGTCGTGATGTCAAAAGGCATGGCGGTCAGGCTCGCGCCACCGATTCCATGGATTCTGACGACGATTCCCTCGTCAAGCAGGGTCGGATCGTCTACGACCTGGATGACTCGGATGACGACTTGACAATGCCTAGCATTCGACAGACTCGACGCAAGAAGCCTTCGTACTCCGATGATGAGGACGACTTGACGCCGCATTGGCGAAAGTAGGTAGATGCTCATTTCTTCCGCGGATTGGATGGGTTAAACCATCAAAATACACTAGTACAAAGCAATGGATTAATCTGCAAGACTTTACTTTGTTCTGTAAAATGATATACTGGAGATCGCTAATTGGGAGTCTGGACTAATTTAACAAGAGCAACTCATTGGGTCGTTGTCGTGAACGGCTGACTCTGCACATTAGTTAGTTGTTCGCGAGTGAGGGACTTGACTCGTACTTTGTGATCGCATTGGCAGCCTTGTGGGCTTCATCGAAGTTGAACTCCCTCGGTGTCTTGTTGAAGCTAAAGACGTATTTATAATGTGCATCGTCAGCGTAGAACGTAGAAATTTGGGCCAGGATCTTGGCAGCGTCTTCCTTGTTTAGGGTGGCGAGCGCGCAAACATCTGCACGAAGCAAAACCAAGCCTTTGCTCAGCTCGAGTTCGGTGTACGCCGTAATGCACAGGTAGGGCTGCGCGGTGGAAGGATCTCTCTTGAAGTCCTCGAGGTAGGTCAGTAGCCAGCTATTGCCCTGATATTGCGCAAGGAGCGAGAAGAAGCCCTCACCGCGCTGTACAGGGATCACGAAAAAGGGTGTTGCCACACCACGCTGGCTCATCTTCTTGTAATCCTCGCGCGAGACTACTGAAGCCATGGAGGACGTAGACGCGGCATGAAACTCAGTCCAGATTTTCGTGATCGACTCGGGGCTTTCCTTCGCGAATAGTTCCATATTGACAACCGCATCGAGAGAACGAGGTGCGGGGTATGAGAATCCGCCAGCAGCGGGGGCAGCTGTGTTCAGGAAGCGTGGCTGAGGCAGCGAAACTCGAAGTTTTGTGGCCGATGTGGTCTGAGCACCACGGGTTCTGTACAAACTCACCGCCACGCCACGACGTACCGCGAGCTCAATGGGTCGCTTTGCTAACCTCAGCGAACTGGCAAGTGCTCGAAGCATGTTTCAGTACGGAGGGATGTGCCGCACACACAATTCACAACACCAGGAAAAGTGTTCGGACTCACAATTTGAACCTACTGAGGATGGCATGTTCGTAGAATCACTGGATATTTTATGGATTAGTGCATGCAGCGAGCAGTCACACAACACAGGCAGGCTAGAGAGAAACGAAACAGAGGACAAGTAAGGAGATTCAAGCGTAAGAACGTGTTACGACAGACTGGGAAAGGCTTATCAACATGGATAGTCATTTTAACCAACGGATCAGCAAAGTCGCGAAACCATGTTTGTTGTCAGCAGGGGAAGCTCAGACAGCCAATTGGAACATTTAATACATCATCTCGTTGGAGACTATTCAGCGCCAGAAGTAAATCGATGCAAAAGCTGTGGTAGCCTACTTACATACACCGTGCTAGATGGGGCAGGTCAAACCAAAGTGCGTGAGTGCGCGTCGATTGAAGTGCGAAGGCGTTATAAACTCGGTTGAGTAACTCGTTACCCAGGATCGGAATAGTGAATATAGATGCAGAAGTATGTAGGAATGTTAACTGAATGATTCCAACCACGCATGTGCCAGCGGCTCTAGTGGACGGTGCCCATTCGTGTTCTTGCTCTAGCAACGCCATGGTTCTTATGGAGGCAGGGCGCCCGCTCGTCCCACGAAAGCGGGGAGCATGACGTTAAAACCGTTGCCATGATGCGATTCACCTCTACGCTGCGGGGCTAAACAGCACTGAGAGACTGTCTGCCGCACAGGTATATATGGTGAAAGACGCGAAAAACTGGGGTTCTCAAGCAAAGTGCGCAAACGGAGGACTTACCTTTAAGGCGAAAATATACACGGTGCACGCAAGTGAGTCGATATATATATCATGTACTCCACTAAGACACCTGGTGCCCTAGCGAAATGTGGAGACTATACACCCACCGCACTGCGTGCACCCGCTCTACACGAATCGAAAGTATTAGATTCAAGAGCGCAATTTTCACTCTCTCTCGAACTCAAACTGTGTGTGGAAATCCCGAAGGAAGGGAGATATTCTTCGTGTGGTCGGAGAGTACATCCAAAAATTGCGAAATCAAGATATGCTATGCACCACAACGCGAGACGCAGTGGGGAGTATGTAATAACCCTATGCGACCCCGCCAGGCCGAGAACCGCAGAGGATATCCTCACGACGAAATTTACCAGGCCACCAGAAGGGGCGGAAAGAATGAATGGTCGAAGCAGGTCAGGGTGTGTAAATGGTGGGTATGCATCGAGTGTAGTGTATATGTGATGATTGCTTTGCAGGCCCGTGTGTACGAAGATCCTGATTTTACAACCACACTACCATGCACTCGCGCTATACCTTGCAAATCGTGTATAAACTTCTGATCCATTCATCCTGGGCTTGGGAAGATATCTCAGACAACTGGTCTCCCTCAATTTGGAGACAATGCGGATGGTCCCCGGCCCCGATCGCCGTGCGAACCGGTAGATCCAGATTCGATGCTGTAACTCCTCATTACTTGCCTTGATTCGCCCATCGATACCACCTCCACACTTCACTCTGGATCGGCCTTCACATCGTTCATCTCTAGGTAGGCGAAACCTGGGCTTAGTACAAGACCAGGCCTCGAGAATCAGATAGAAAATGTTCGCCAGACTTCATGATGCACTAGTACGACGTCTTATGGACATGTACACCGAACCGGCTCTGCCGAAGGTGGACACGTCTCTACTCGGCCGATTGGACGAAGATAACCTGCGCCCTCCATTCCTTACAAACCTTAATGACATTCGCCTCAGCCTGGCGGAGCCCACCGCTGATCCATTGCATGACCACCTGTACGCATTCTTGCAACAGGATTGCACATGCCCACTCGTCTTGGTCTTGGACCAGGTCAGTGCAGACGATTGGAAGTGGTTTGATGATGTCGTCCAAGAGCTCCCTGACCACTCCAATGCAAGGATATTGCTCACCCGCCTGAGCAGGACCATCAGGGCAAACAAGACGTTCAACCCTGATTCCGAGTTCTACACGTCTGAGCCTATTCAGGCAGAACTTTGTAAGGTCGCACACAAGGCCATTGACGAGCCTAACACGACCACACTGCGAGTAACACTTGCGGTCGCTGAGCTCTTGTCGCCCTCGCTGACCTTGGTTTTCCGTACTCTCAACAACCCCTGCGATCGCGCCATCCCATTTGTGCGCAGGCTCAGGGGCATGCCTGTAATTCTTTTCTTGGCAGCGATTGAACTCGCAATCTGTGACAGCCACCACCTCTTGAAGGCATACCTTCAGCGCGCTGAGATCTCTACAATTTTTGCTATTGTAAGCCAATACGATATGCCTAATCTAAAGAACCGACTCCATACTGTGGCCGAGATTTCGCTCCAGACCGATGCCGATGCGTTCGAGAAGATCATCAGTGCGCGAAAACACTTCGGGAACCCGCAGCTGTACTCCACCGCTTTCCAGCGATGCGCGAGTAAACTACTCTCACAGCCACTCAAACATACGCTCACGCTATCACCAGAGGTTATGGAGCATATTATTGCTGCAAATGCAATTGGCGAGTCTGAATTGCAGCTCCTTCACATTGTTACACACTACACTCTTGGACGGCTACTACCCGAAGCCCGAGCAAAGCGTACCAAGGTCGAAGAAGGTAAGTCAGAGGGTGGCTTCGACGGGGAGGAGGAAGCCCTATTAGCACTGGAACTTGCTTGGCCGCTCCTGCGTCACGTTCGTCTCGCGACACAGCCACCGTGGTTGGACGTAATTCTTGACAACCACCCGCTGTTCCCCACAAGGTTTGCGGCTTTCTTCGCTAATTACCGATGGGCCCAGACAGGTGGTGAAATCGAAACTGCGTATCGCTCCTTCTTTGAGCGACATAGTGAGTACAAGCAACTGCTCAAAGATGTTGATTCACCAGGTTTGTATGGTCAGCCGCTGGCGAAGGCTGCAGCCGTGCGCCAATTCGCGGAGTTGTATCCAGGAGGGCCGGATAAATCGAACGCGAAGCGTACTGAAGTACTCAAGGGCAAACTGGAGAACTCACCCTTTATGAAGTTGGCACCTCAGGCCGTTCCCTCAAAACGTAAAGAAAACGCCACGAAAGGTTCAGAAGGTGCCATAAGCAGCGACGATCTGGCATCTTCGCCTTCTAGTGTGCTTCTTGTTTGGCCTATTTTTAGTTTGGAACGCCGTCCCGGCAATGCCTTCCTAGGTGAGAGTGAGATCGTCAACACAAGCTCGCTGCGTCATCAAGTCGCCATGTTTTTGCAACATGTCCCCAGAAGCAACGCTCTGGTAAATGCGACTGTGTACGGCAGGTGCTTTGCTCAACACAAGATGATCCGTCACGCAGGGGGAATCGTATCCCAAGACCTCCTGAACACTGCCGCTCCGAATGATACCCCTGTGCTTTGGATCCTGCAGATCCGTGGAGGCATTGTATTGTTTTATACGCGCAAGTTTAGGCAAAGCGCACCAGACGCTTGTGTTGGCACGATTGTTGATGGACCTGACAATCTACCTCGTATTGCTCTTGTCGGTAATTACAACCCGTTCCCAAGCGGCTCGGCTGCTTTCGCTAGCTTTGGCGCCAACCATATCAAGGAGACCTTCCATGAGCTCTGTATAGCTGGCAAGTTTGATTCTGTGACGTCCTGTCCTCTCAACAAAGTTGATCTACCCAGTGGATCATATCAGATCATTGCATGGGAACTAGTAGCACTGAGCTTCTCGACTTAATTTGTCTGGTTGGCATCCGAGGTAAAGCTCGACGGCGCATTTAAACAAGATGGATTTATTGGCAATCTCCATCAGGACTCTTATTGCCAGCATACATAACATAAAACCCAACGAAAAGCGGCTTACAGTCCAACTTCCGATACGTCCTCACTGACCTATTCGTGTGAAGTGTTCCATTTCAGCTAGCAATAGTTCCACCAGCTCGCCCCAATGAGCTGTTGTGCAAGGCGCCTGAATGCTGTACCAGCCAACTCGAGCGTCAGGGCTAATTGGTAGTGTTTGCACCTGTGATGCACCTGGACTCTCGGAGATGTCCACATGCGGTACTTGAGTCACGGCATTGCTGATGTCCTCCCATTCATTCGGCTCAGGACGGGAAGATTGTGAACGGATTGCTTGTAAAGCGGCCTCGGCCAGTGCACTTTCAGTCACATAGAGCTCCCAATCTACCTTGGTGCGCGCAGCAGAGAATGAACTTCGCAACCCATGATACTGGAACAAATACTTCAATCCCAACTGCGCAATGTGTTGGGGGAGATCCCTGCTCGCTGGGAGTACGTTGCATTGTCTCCGAATAAGCTCCGCTAAATCAGAAAACGGCGCGGTGAGGACATACAACCTCCGCGACTTTCCAACTACGTCCGTACAGTGTAGCAATGCAGCCTGAGTGCGAAGCATCCGAGCTGACGTCCATTGGGTGAATCTCTTCACCAGTTCACCATCGGAGATCTCATGGTTGAAAACAGCATGGTAACGACAAGTAATTGATGTTGGGGCCTGTCGTGAATCCACAGGATAAGCCCACACTCGACTCAACTTCATGAGTGGGGCTACCGCGACCATGCCTGGGATTCCGCCATGGATCTCCGCGCCGCTTGAGGAGCCAGACTGGGTCGATGTTCGGAATGCTTCTGCTGACCTGGACGAACCTCTTGATGTGGCTAGCGTGAGGTCCCGTAAGAAAGCGTCTATGATGTCTGTCGCTGCATGACTCTCGTACGGCTTGTCATTTTCATCGGTTTTATCCCGAGCTGTTGCCGCCTGGCCTGGCGTCTGGCGGCCGAAAATCAATTCTAGCTGACTTGGATGGGTCGGCTGAGACGATCCTCGAGACTCCGCCCAGGACAGGCAATTTGCAGAAAATCCTGCTAGACTTGATCGCAGGTCGATAATTGATTGGGATTGGGGAGAATCACTCGAAGGTGGCATCTCGACAATGTTCGGCTGGGGGAGGTACATGCTCGGGGGACAGAATAATGAGAGTAGACGATTCGAAGGCACATTTGACGCAAGTCCTAACACAAGCAGCTTGCTGGCGAGAACGAACAGATGATCCCGAGAAATAACGAAAATCGCTGCATCAGAATTGGGGAGAAGGTCAAGTCTGAGCGCAGATGTGCCTGTGGTTGCGGCATGTGACGGGAGCTCCTCGCCGATAGCGCTTGTTTGCAAAAACGTGTCCATAAACTGTAGCCAACGACACGCAGGAGTCCATTGAGCTAGAGTACTCCTGAAACTCCTGACCTGCTGCACGAGCTGTGGATCTAGAGACCGCTGAATCTGGTGATAGAAATGATGACTACGCGAATCTCCTGAGAGCTTGCGCTCAAGCGTGTCATTTAGAGGCTCAAAGATATCGGGTAGGGTTCGAATTAGATCGTACAGTGTCGCAGCCAACGTCATGTGCTGTGCAGCTTGTCCAACAGTCGTCACAGCGCTGTCGTCGTCCCAGAACTTGGTGAGTCGTGATGACAAGACAGAGTCGTCATATGCGCCCAACGCACCGAAGTGTAATGGTGCCATTCGGCTTATATCCGGGGCTGACGAAAAGTTAGCCTGATGAAGGGACTCTGGGTCGCTTTGCTGCTCCAGATATGCCACCTCATGCCAGCATACCGCGGAAGTTGAGTAAGGTCTTTCTCTGACAAGCGGTGCGCTATCATGAGACACTTTAATCGAATCGGATGTTCGAGAAGCATCATCAGCGAAGGAGGAGAACGCGTTGGGATCAAAGCCAAATAATGCAGCTGCGACACGTGAAGAGAGCTCCTGCAACAGGAAATGGAACGTCCAACGCAACTTTGGTGCCAAATCGAAGAGTTTGCCCGTTGTGAAATCCTGAGGGACGGCTTCGATGGACTCGGGGACCGCAAAGGGTAGACCGCTGTGGAATGCAGGAGACACGACGGCCATCGCGCCACGGAGGTTTTCGTCGCGGTTACGTTCAACGTAGAATGTTGTCGGATCTGCAGCGTCAAGGTCAAACACAAAGGCCGGCAGAGCACTCGCTGATTCAGACGCCGATACCACCATTGTCGGTCTTGACTTCACGACAGCCTCGACCTTTGACGCCAAAGCCGATCTCGCATTGCCTCCAGGTCCTGGCATAGCATGTCCTCCATGACGTTGACCATCCTCGTGGCTCTTCGTAGCGGAATCTCCCGAGAGAATCTCTTTGCGATGCCATCCTGGTGACATCCCGAGCGCGAGAGCCTTTCGTGCACGTAGGGCAGCACGGCTATCTGAGGCATCCAGGACTTCGGAGTTGGGTGCAGGGTAATCGCTCAGCAAGCCGTCTGGCGCAACCGCTGGATCTTCAAGTAGACCCTTGGTAAATGGCTTAGCCAGTGTTTCAACGAGGTGAGAGCTGGTAGGTTGTAGATGTGCGAGGTTCTGCCTAAGGGTATTCGCATGGTCTTCGTCCAAAGCATATGCATCTGTGGCAGCATCCAAGAGGCTGACATCCTCGGGCAGCGGTTGAGAATGAGGGGTGTTTGAAGTGGGTGTCTGGGACGGGATAGAGGAGAAGAGGTAGCCGAACATCATGGACCTCTCGAGATCTCCTGCCTGAGTTTCAAGCAAGGCCGATGCCGCGTCTGCTAGCAGTAAAGGATCGAACTCTTGCTGGGCCTCAAGGACAACAGAATGTGAATGCGAGTGCGGGGGAAAAGATTTGCACGTAGTTGGCACAGGGCTTGCACCGCCTGGCAAAGCGAGGTTGTCGCAGGGCTCATTATCACGCGGAGTGTAGTAGGCGCAAAGATCGCAACATCCGTCACATGCCGTTCGCAAGGCTTCTTCCAGCTTCACAAGTTCATTTGCTTCTTGTACGTATGAACTCAGCGTGCCCTGTTGCTCAAGAATCGGATGATGCGCCACTTCACCGCTCTTCCCTGAACATTTCAGCTCTTGCAACCTCCGTCGGAGTCGTAGATCAATCAGCCTGCGTGTCACAGCAAGCGACGAATCAAAAGTACCTTCTGTGGGGTGTATCCGAAGGCATGGCACGGAAGGCAAGGCTCTCCAGGTCTCATTCCAAATTGACTGAGGCAAAGGTGGAAGTAGCATGTAAGCCGCCCAGGTATGTCCAGCTTCTTTCAGGATATCTTCGTCTTGCTGGCGACGGGCGAATTGGGCGCGATCCCGCTTCTGTGCAGACCGATCGAACTCGATCGACTTGACTGCTTCTCGAACGGATATTTGTGGCAGGAGAGCTGGATTGGGTGTGTTGCTGGTTAAATTGTCTGCCTCTGCGATTGCTCTAGAATATATTTGTGTGGGCTCGTGGGCACTGGATAAAGCGGTGCTGCAATCCGTTGATGCTGAATGTTGCGCCTCCTCCGAAGCTGCTTGTTGTGACGCTATCTGACGCTGGGCCTGTCGGATCTTCATCGCGGCAGCCTGCGTTTGGATGGCCATGAAGCGCTCAAGCTGTGAGGTACTTTGGACGACCATTCCTGAGTTCGAGCGGGAGGATTGGTGCTGCAGGGCGGCCGGTCGTGACTCAGCTGATTCGAGACTAGCCTTGTCTTGCTGCTCAGCACCATGATCTAAAGCCCCATTCCGACGTATCGTCCCAAGCTCCTCATCAGGATTCGCCGCTCGATCGGGTGTGATAGGATCACTACCTCCGTGTTCAACATGTGGACTCTCCCTCCTTTGACCAGATTTACTATCATCATCCATCAGTTCCCCGGCTAGCGGCGTAGAGTGCTGGTCCAGTTGAATCGCTTGGGCTTGTTGGTCTGTGCCATGTTCCACAACTTCCTTTGCCCTGTGCTCAGTAGCACTGGCAGCTACAGCTGACGTGCGGTTCGAGCTATCGGATATCTCAAACAAGTCTGGTCGATGCGTACGCAACACGAGCTCGAGCTCCTGATCACATTCATTCAGCTCGACAACGAGGCCCTCCCGTATTTCGAGGGTTTTCTCAATCGCTCGCAGTGCATCACTGGGCTTGTACCTAGACTCAGCCTCGCCATCAAGCCGCGATGCAAGCTGGGCCCTATGATACCTATGCTCCGCACTTACGAGCTCAAACTCGGCCTGCTCCAGCCTGATGAGAATCGAGGCTCGCTTGAGGAAAAGTGCGTCAAAAGTGGGAGGCTCAGATGCCATGCTGCTTGGCTCCAAGCACGCAGATCGGCTGCGCGAGGGGTTATTAAGTAGAATAATTGTCTCACAGGACTGGTCGCGTTGCGGATCTGCCTAGTTCCCACTTACTGATAGTTGTGCAAGTCCGGGCAACCAGACGCTGGTGGATAGTTTCAATGAAACTCGCAGGATGTTGCGACTCGAAATTAGGGTGTTTTGCATTGTGCACATCGTGGGCGACAGTCTCACCAATCGATGGGTTTATTTGCATTCCGTCTTCAGGATGCTATCCAGGACTGCTACAACTGTAGGGATGTCGCAATGATTATACCATACACTGAGCTCATTGGCCTCAGTCTTTGCATCGATCATTGATATGATTGTTGTCCATTGAGAGGGGAACCGAAAGTGACCCAATCACTCGTCGTATTTGTCGTCTTCTTCGATGTCTTCCTCATAATCGTCTTCGAAGTGACCCTTAGCGTGCCCCTTAGTTGTACCATAGCTACCGAAATCGTCGTCTTCGCCCTCGTCCTCGTCCTCGTCATCGTCATCGTATTCGTCTTCGTATTCGTCTTCGTCTTCATAGTCGTCATACCGCTCATTGTAGTCATTGTAATCATTGTAGTCATTGTAGTCATCATAGTTATCATCGTCCTCATCGCCGAACAGATCGTCCTCGGTGTTGTGGACGAGCTCGGACTCCATGGTCAATGCCAGTTGGGGAAGCAGTGGATTCACTTCGGCTTGATCAAAGGTTGCGCGAGACAGATTTAGTTTTCGAGGGACACCAAGCACGGTTTCGAGTCTTGGATGCGGTTGAGTCTCAACATCCCAGAACCAGTAGCTCAGCTCATCGTACGTTGTTACGACCAGTTGACGGTTCAGGCTTAAGTGAGAAGCCGCTGTGACAATCTCAGGATCTCGAAGCGTCTTGATGCAGCTGCCGGAAGAGGCATCCCACATTCGAACTGTGCCATCAAGGGACTTGGAGACAAGCAACTGGCCATCGGTACTAAACGTAATACCAATCACTCCCGCGGTGTGTCCTTCTAGGGTGAGACCGGGTTGCCAAGTTACTGTATCGTGGAGCTGGATGGAATTCCTGGAACAGGTTGCGAACAACGTTCCAGTTGGACTGAGGACGATGGGTCTGGATGGAGGTCCTCTGAACTTGGTGATCAATTTACCCGATCGAATTTCCCATCGCCGAGCGTAACCTTCTGTCGAAGCCGACACGATGTAATCTCCATCGGGACTGAAAGCGATACTGTGAATCCATTCATTCCCCGTTTTGATTGTGGCGACAGTTCGCTTAGTTCGCAGATCCCACACTCGAATGGTGTTATCACTGGAGCGCGTGGCCAGAAGCTGCCCATCAGGACTGAAGCGAACAATATCGACCCAACACTTATGGCCGGAGAGAACCGAAATGCACTCTCCCGTGTGCACACTCCAAAGACGGGCGGTTTTGTCTCGTGAACCTGATACGAGCAAGCGCATGTCTGGACTGAAGTCGAGACTGAGTGTGTTGTCGCTATGTCCTCTAAGCTCATGGGTGCAGTGACCAGACGCGATGTTCCATAATCGGATCACCTTGTCCTCTGTAGCACATGCGAGGGTTGAGGCATCTGAGCTATAACATTGGCAAGTGACAAAGCTCCGAGTGTGCGCTGGGAGACAAGGCAGCAAAATGTTGTTGTCAACTGGCTGCCAAAGCCGAACCGTATGATCCTCAGACGCAGAGACAATAAATTTGCCACATGGGGTGTAGCGCGTGCCCTGTACTCGTCCGGTATGAGCCTCCCAAATTGAGATACATTTCTTGGATGCGACGTTCCACAGGGATATAGCCCGATCGGCGTTTCCTACGACGAGCGTCCTGCCGTCAGGACTGAAGCAGACGTCCGACACGGAAAACTTATCTCGCAAAACACCACGGCTGGCTCCTGATTGCGTGTTCCAGAGTCGGATCGTAGTATCATCACCGCTCGAAGCCAGCAAGGTTCCGTCTGGACTCCAGCAGAGACCTCGTACTGGGCCTCGATGACCTTGCAACTTCATGACGCATCCTTGAGACTCTAAACTCCATAGGCGGATGATGCCTGCGTGCGAGCTTGATGCCAGAATCTGTCCGTCGGGACTGAAGCGAACGCTAAGCATGCTGTCAACGCCAACTCTCTGGTGTCGTCGACCATTGGAGTCGGTCAGATATGCAATGCATTCATGAGAACTCGCATTCCAGAGAAGAATTTCCTCCGAAGCGTCGCGAGTCGACGCGAAGACCCTGCCGTCAGGACTGAAGTCTATGCTTTCAACTGTCGTGTTCATTGCGCCTCTGTTCTGCCGCAACGTCGCAACACACTCCTTCGAATCTACGTCCCAGAGTCGAATCGTGCTATCTTTCGAGCCTGAAGCGAGAAGTGTACCAGAGGGACTAAAACAGAGTGCGGTGACCTCATCCGTATGACCCTGCAAGGTAGAGATGCATCGTCCGGCTTCAAGGTCCCACAGGCGAATGGAACCATCTGCTGAGCCTGAGGCTATGAGCTTCCCGTTCGGACTTGGTACTGCACACCATACTGCTCCTGTATGTCCACAGAAGCGTGCCACCTCACCAGTCACGATATCGATTAGCTTCGCGCCTTGGAAGCTTGTCCCATGAAGGACGGCTCGTAGAAAGATGCAATGCGAGAGGTCGCTGTTATCAAAAATACAGTTGATAATCTTGGCGCGGCTGAGGTTGGCACGAGGCACACGAATTCCGCTCCAGTCTTTGACTTCATCAAAGCGGAAGGGGAAGAGTAAACTAAGCGCGCCGTAGTTGAGGGTGCTAATGGCATTACTCGCTGCAGTGACTAGCTTCGAGTCTTGAGCCTCGTCGGAGAGTTTGTTGCGTGTTGTGAGGATAAGGTCGATATACGCCTGCTTGGTCTGCGGTTCCTTAGCGATTAATGTGGCGTGCTTATGGAGTTGGTCTTGATCATTTGAAAAGTTCTCCGTACCGAGCGTTTCGATCAGCTCAGCGATCTGTGAAGTTGTCGTGGTGGTGAATGGGTTGCTGGGGGTTTTCGACTCCGAGACGTCCATCGTAGGGATGAATGATAATGATGGAAATGCGAATGCGGTTTGGTTCCGACGTTTCTAGAAGGCGAGGAGAGGAATGTGGATCGGGTGTGACACCAGGGCAAGTGTGAGCTCGTTCTATGAGACACCACGTGCCACGTGATGTTTCATAGAACGAGCTGTTGAGGTTGGAAACCTCCTGGGAAAAAGAATATCCGGTTATCCGATTTGGTTGAATACTTCGTCGGGACCCAGCACTTCCCAGTGCCGGTTGCACGCGCTTCTGTGAACATCCACCTACGCTGGCGGATATCACGTGGTTTGAATACGCTGAACCCTTGCAGATCCCGAGGATACTTCACTCACACTTTTCTCGTGGAGCTCGACATACCGGTAATATGAAACGCAATGACTAACTATCGTTGTAGTCACTGGCTGAAATAGATACTCGAATGATGCGCAAGGTCGCATCTAGAAACTAAGAAGCCAAAACGACACACATATGAGATCCCAACCAATGGTGTTTGGTTAGTGAGATAACGAACATCTGAGGAAGCATAAACAGAACTAGAACTGAGTCAAAATTGTTAGTGCCAAGCAGGCAGAAAACAGATATGATTTAATATCCTCAGGTGTGGTTATGTTCTCGCGCGCCACAAACTGTCATCCAATAATTTTCATGTCTGGATGCTGCGAGCGCTAACAAGAGATGAGATATATGGGCGAGATGGGCCTGCATAATGTGTGTCCGGCAAGGAGCGCTACCGACAATCCAACACACATTGTACAGGAGCGGATAGCAATTGTCTTGGTCTTGTAGCAGATCATGGTTTAGAACAATTAATATGGGGAAAACTATATCATCCTGGCAAGGCAAGGCAAGGCGCGGCAGGATAAATTCCTTTAAAACGTCATCGTCTCGAGCTCAATAGGATTGTCTGAGGAAGGAGTCTTCACATTCGGCTTGCACTTGACATAGAGGAGCACACCTGTGACGATAGCTGCAAGCGGAATGATAACCGAGATAGGAATGATCCATTTGAGGTCATCGTCATCTCTACCGCCGTCCATGTCACCATCGAGTGGTGGACCACCACTACCAACGGATACGGGTGCCATACAATCGGTCTCACAACCAGGATCGGTGATGGAGGCACCAAGACTAGCATCGAACTCAAACACCTGGAAGGAGGGTGGGAGCTCGTCTGGGTTCAACAAAGCGTCGGATAAGACCGCTGCTAATGTACCGAATTCCTCAGCCTCACCATCCAACTTGAGCCAGTTGATCAGCTTGAAACGAACGAGCATGCCCTTGACGTCCTTGTTGCTCGTCGGCTCCGGATCAGACACCGCAAAGCATGAGGAGGCCTTGATAGAAACATCAAGGGCAAGACGTGAGCCTTGGACCGTACCTGCAGCGACCATAACTCGATCTGCTGTTACACCTTTACTGACCAGGATCGTTGCAATGTCGTGCACTAGACCAGTTCGCTCGACAGTGGTGAGCGGAGTGGTGCGCTTGAGCGCCAATCGAAGAACGAGTGAGCGGCAGTTGCAGACACCTTCATTCACGGTCGTGAACCCACGGTTGCAGACACAGTCAGCGCAGTTCTCATCGGCTTTACCATTGGTGCCACACTGCAGATCACAGGTCTGGCAGTTCGATTGGGAACTCCAAAGGTTTGTGCATAGACAAGTGCAAGCATCCCCAGCTACCCGAGCAACACCACCATGCGCGCAGGATGTCGTCGAGCATGGAGAGAAGCATTTCTCGAACGCGGGATCCCAGGTCCTGCCAGGCTCGCAGCACGAGCCGGCGGCGACTTCACCGTCTTCGTCAAGATAGCACCCAGCGTAATTGAGATCACAACCATAGCACTTGTCAATGTGACAGAATCTACCGCCCAACGTAGACTCGCTGGGGCACTGGCATCGTTTCTCGTCGTATACGTACGTCGCTGCACCGTCACACAGACTGGGTCGATTCAGAACGAAAGGCTGGGACTCGACTATAACATTGCCCGCTGCGATGCGCAGCTTGAGCCATGCACCGAAGAAGTCGTCAGCATCACTAGTAGGTCCATAGGAGAGGACACCTGACGCCATAACATCGACATTGGTTGCAAGACGGGCCAAGAGAGTAGCTGAGCCACCCTGAATACGCAGCAGTTCCACGTTGGCTCCCTTGAAGTCATTATGGGTTGCACCAGCAATGAAGTATCGGAAGTTGTCGTAGGGCTGGTAGTTTGGTACCTTGAGGGCGAATCCACCACCAAGCTCACATGCAACACCGAAGAAACCAGGGGCGCACCTACAGCCATTTGCTGAGACAGTACCATTCAGGCAGCAGGCAGTGGTCTGTTCAGGTTCTTTAGTCGCATCACGCTGGTCATTGGAGACCTTGACGTAGCGCTCACCGTCTGCGGCGAGTACAACGCAGTCCACAGAGCGAGAGGCAACGCCACCCGCCGCGCTGAATGTGCAAGCTGAGTATGCGGAAATCAGCCATGCAGCGCTCTCGCCGCAGGTATCCGGACCGCGTTCGTCTTCGTCCACAGGCTTCTCAGTTTGGCAGAGCGAGTCATCCACAACCTGGCCCGTACGCGTATCGTAGCAAGCAACAGTACGTGTGACAGCGTAGCCTTGAGAACAGAGATGCTCCTTGGTTTTGGTAGAATCCCCCAGAGCCCAGGGTCCAACAACCCAGTTGTAATCTCGGACGCACGTGTGTTGGTTGCATGCAGGAGGATTAGGTCGCGGCTTTCCAGCGGCAGTGCACTCAGCATCAGGAACGAGCACACCCTTCACATCCCCACTATCCGTGACGACACGACGAGCGCACGAGTAAGCCCACCCGGTGACTGCATGGCCTTGAATGTCGCAAGGCGCAGTGCAAGCGCCTTCGTCATTGAAAGCTCCGAAGTCGCGCGTCCAGAAGACACTAGAATCAGCCGAGGACTGGCACGCACGAGTAGAGGCAGCGGCATCGGCATCGGTACCAGCAATCTTGCCCGTTGTGGGGTCACAGGTCTTGTGGTCAAGGGTCTCATCCTTGCCACGATAGACAGGAGAGACAGCACTCTGAGCAAGAATGAATTGATCTACTTGCGGGCACTCCTGACCTTCGTTGCACTGAGCGGTATGGGATGCAATACCATCTAATGGATCGCCGAAGACTAGGGTGGCGGCGTCACCGTTGTAGACGAGGGCGTCCGCAGAGACAGCGCCCGTATCACATGGGCATGGCCAGCTAGTAGCGGTAGGCTTAGCACCGCACTTATCGTCCGCGACGGTCTGCATGTCATCAAGCTTGGGGTCATCGAAACGAATCTTGACAGCCTTGGGATCCAGAGGTTGTCGCTCTCGACGAAGGGTCGTTGTCTTCTTGCACTGCCACGTAACAGTCGTGACGCCACAGTTCGTCGCGCATGCACCTTCGGCAGGCTTGGCATTCCAGTCATAGTAGTCAGGCTCTGAGTCGTAGCATCGAGGAACGTCCTTACCAAGGTCACCCAAAGCAGTTGTACAAACCGCGTCGGATGCACCATCGCAGGTGAAGGTACGCTCGGCAGCCGTACCCGTACATGCCGGAGCTGTCCACTTGGCTTGCGCAACACACGGGCTAGGAGTAACATCAATGGGTGAGAGGGCCGGCAAGGCTTTGCATCGGGTGTAGTAAGGATCTTCTGGTTCGTCTTCAGGTGGCTCTACTTCGTACCACCTGTTGTCCGTACCCTGAACGAGACACTGGGGCACAGGGTCAACAGATAGCGGGCTAGGCCCAGCCTCATCAGTGCATGACACCTCAGCAGATCCATACCAAACTCCGCGAGAAGGGCCTCAAGATGAACATGACAAAGACCACGATATTGGTACCACAACAACATGTGGAATCGACAAAGCATGCCCTTCGAGGCACTTTGGTCCCAGACGTAGATAAGATTGCAGTAACATCGGGAGGCACCATTCTCCTAGGTGGCTTCATAGGAATTCGAAGCTGTCCGAATTTCCAAAGCACATCGGAACGCTACGTTA